>Ga0208638_1000035_pt1 | contig 124225 bp, 96 predicted proteins | sample ETNtaG_34_FD_185753 | JGI IMG/M metagenome (GOLD analysis project Ga0208638, IMG submission 185753) | Marine microbial and viral communities from oxygen minimum zone, Eastern Pacific Ocean - ETNP201306SV51 (SPAdes) (version 2) | ecosystem: Environmental > Aquatic > Marine > Oceanic ...
GGAAACTTTGTATTGGACAACCAGGTCTATATCTATAATGTTTTCATCCCCTGTAAGCATTAAGGACTCTAACGGAACATCCCTGTATCGTGCCGGTGGGCCGGGATCGGAAACGCGAAAACCTATCTCTTCTCTCCTGACCTTGGTAACTTTTGCTTTTAAGACTGTTTCTATCGGGGCGGGAAATTTAAAATTAAGGCCCGAAGTCGCCGTACGACTATATCTTCCAAACTTTAATACTACCCCCTGTTCATCCGGTCCAACCATAAAAAAAATACCTGTCCCTAACCAGAGCACTAAAACACCAGCTATGATTAAAGCAAGGTTACCAGGTTTAACAGGAGGAAGATTAATTTTAGGGAATTCTAAAGGTAACCCGGCGTCGCCTCCCGGCCTCCCGGCTCCCGGACCTTTCTGTCTTGGAAAATCATCCCATGCAGCCATAACAAAAATACACCTTGAAAAAATTTCAAAATAGAATTAGTTAGAACCTATCAGATAGAAAAATTTAAGTCAACTTAATATAGAGAAATTCAAACCTATTGTTTTATCTTCTACCTGTAAATTATTTTCTTTTTTTAATAATTGCTTATCACCGATAAAAACACAGCAGAGTAAAGCCGCAACTTATAATAAATTTTGCGCCGAAGTCGCAGAGATATTTAAGTAATAATTTTTTTCAGTGTTCTCCGCGAACTCAGCGGCCACAAAATTTCAATAGGTCAAACATAAACGTTGCTATAATGATACACCTCTTAAACCACTTTTATTTGAGGGGACTGAGAGGAGGGAACGTTTATTCTATATTTTGTATTTGTTCGCGGATTTTTTCGAGTTCTGCTTTAATTTGCACTACCAATTGTGAAACTTTATAGTCGTTCGCTTTGGAAGTTATAGTATTTGCTTCTCGTAACATTTCCTGGTTAAGGAATTCCAATTGTCTTCCTACAGCTTCATGCCCTTTTGTTAGAATAACAAACTGCTTCAAGTGGCTTTCAAGGCGAACAATCTCTTCTGAAATGTCGGAACGGTCCGCCAAAATAGCTGCTTCCTGCAGGAGGCGGACCTCATCAATCTTTTGTCCTTCCAATAATTTCGATAGTCTTTCTGCCAGTTTTTTCTTATAGTTCTCTAAAATCATAGGTTGCTGATCTTTTATATACTCAACTTTTTCAAGTATAGATTTAATTCTGCTTAGAATGTCTTCCAGCAGAACCGTCCCTTCTAATAACCGTGTCTCCTGCAATTTTTTCAGGGCAACATCCAAATTTTTTTCTATCATTTCCCACAATTCATCAACATTTTCTTCCGGCGGTTCATACTTGATAATTTCCCTGAACTGCAATAAATCCTTCAAATCAATTTCCTGCTTCATGTCCAAAGAAGTCCTCAGCTCTTCTAATATTTTTTTATAGACATTTGCTATTTCCAGATTTGCGGTCAGGTTGGTTTCTTTTTTTTCATTATTAAAAGAGATGTTTATTTCAACTGATCCTCTCGAAAATTTTTCTTTTGTCTTCTTTTTTATCTTCAACTCTATTTCCATTAATTTTCTCGGAAGCCGGACAGAGATATCCAGGAACCTGTTATTTACTGAACGGGTTTCAATGACGCACTCCATTTCTCCATTTTTCATTTCCGAACGGCTGTAGCCGGTCATGCTCTGAACCATAAATTCTTTCCTTTAAAATATTTGAATAACAGGAGACAGGGCGTTATTATACAACATAATTTTTTTGTTATATAGCATGAACCTTAAATCTATAGAAAAAAAAGGACTGGCAGTCATCGGGGCAGGGGCATGGGGTACGGCTTTAGCCAATCTATTAGCCAAAAAAGGCTATCATCTGAATTTATGGGTTTATGAAAAAGATCTTTGTGATACCATCGCTCAGAAAAGAGAAAATGTTCGCTATTTTCCCGGTATTAAACTTTCTAACAATATTACTCCTGTCTCTGGTCTAGAAGAAGCGGTAAAAGACACCGCAATTATCATCATTGTAGTTCCATCCCAGCATGTCCGCGATATATTCAAATCCCTCTCTTCTTTTCTCCCTGAAAATGTGTTGATTGTCAGCGCCTGTAAAGGAATTGAAAACAACACGCTTTCTACTATCTCAAAAATATATAGTGAAGAATTTGTTTCGCGATCAAGTGACAATTTCGCAGTTATTTCCGGCCCCAGCTTTGCTAAAGAAATAGAAGATGAGAAACCAACCGCTGTGGTTGCAGCTTCAAAAAGCAGAGAAACCGCGGAGCAAGTACAAGAATTATTTAGCTCACCTTATTTCAGGATTTTTATCAGCAGTGATGTAGTTGGAGTGGAACTTGGCGGCGCGTTGAAGAATGTTATTGCTATAGCCGCCGGTATCTCAGACGGTCTTGGAAACGGATACAATACCCGTGCTGCTTTGATTACCAGAGGGCTTGCTGAAATGATAAAAATAGGCAACGCTATGGGGGCTGAACCACAGACCCTCGCGGGTCTTTCCGGGATGGGTGATCTCATTCTAACCTGCACAGGGGAATTAAGCCGGAACCACTCATTAGGATTGAGAATTGGAAGGGGTGAATCCCTGAAAGAAATTCAAAAAGAAATGATTACTGTTGCTGAAGGAGCTGTGACTGCAAAGTCAGCATATAACTTAATTGAAAAATACAACACACATGCCGCTATTATAAAAGAGACTTACTTAATCCTCTACAAAAACAAAAGCCCCCTCCAGTCCATGATGGATCTCATGAAACTTCATACTTCAGAAGAGTTTTAGCATACAGCTAAAAACTCACATACATCTTTTTAAAGAGCTTTTAGATCTACTCTTAGGAAGCCTTTTTTTGAAAAATATCTTGAAATAACTCTACGCCTTTTAACAATTGAACAGCCCTTTGTAATTGAATGTCTTTTTTGTATCCTTTCAGAAACCGGGCTTCTCTAGCGTCTTTCGGCGAATTGTTATCAGGTTGTTCACTTTCCAAATCGGGGGTTTTATCTTTGGTGTCGAAAAAGTGAATGGTATTGTCTTTTTCCTTGCCGGCATTCAACTTTTCTTCACTCTTTTCTTCTTCCGCATCAGGTTTAATAATCGGGTTCTCCACAACAATATTAGGTTCGATTCCATTTTTATCTATAACTTTTCCACTTGGAGTAAAATATTTTGCCGTGGTCAACCGAAGCCCTGATCCATCACTCAACGGGATTATTGTTTGCACGGAGCCTTTTCCGAAAGTTTTTGTGCCCATAACAACTGCTCTATTAAGGTCCTTTAGTGCTCCGGCTACAATTTCAGAAGCACTGGCGCTTCCTCCATTCACTAAAATTACCAGAGGTAAATCCACATACTTGCTGTTTTTCTGTGCTTTAAATGTCATATTTTGATCCTGAGTTCTCCCTTCCGTATAGACAACAAGAGATCCTTTTTTCAAAAAAATATTTGAAACGCCCACCGACTGGTTAAGAAGCCCTCCCGGGTTATTTCTTAAATCAAGCACCAGGCCTTTTAAGGGGCCTTTTTCTGAAAATTTTCCCAGCGTCTTTTCAACCTCATTGGTCGTTGTTTTAGCAAAACTTCGTACGCGGATATATCCTATATTGTCTTCCATTCTTCGAGACCAAACACTTTTCATCTTAATTATTGCCCTCGTTATAGTATAATCTTTAAAACTTTTTAACCCTTTGCGCAAGATAGAAAGAGTCACTTCAGTATTAACGCGGCCCCTTAGTTTTTTAACAGCATCCGGCAAGGATATACCCCTGGTTGGTTCATTATCAATTTTCATTATTATATCTCCGGCTTGAACACCACTGTGGTACGCCGGTGTATCTTCAATAGGAGACACAATAGTCAGTAGATTATTGCGAAGGGTTATCTCGATCCCCAAACCGCCAAATTCTCCCTCCGTCTCTACTTTCATTTCTTTGTAAGAATCAAGCGGCAAATAAGAAGAATGAGGATCCAAGTTTCTCAGCATTCCTTGCAAGGCTCCTTCTATTAGTCTATCCGGCTTTACTTCTTCTACATAAGAAGCTTCAATAAGCGAGGTAACTTCAGCAAATATTTTAAGTCTTTCATATGTGTTTCCTAAACTACTATGGACTTTTCCAATTCCGCCGGACAGCAGAAATGCAACCACTAATGAGGCAATCAGCAATGAATACTTCAACGGTTTATTTTTTAATTTTTTAAGCATAAGAAAGCTCCTTATTAAAAAATCTAATAAAATATTAAATTGAACCCTAGTATTTTAAGACTATCATTATTATTATCTATTTAAAAGACAGAAACCACAGATCACTTAAAATAAAATTTATCAAGAAGCGTATTAAGCCCAACTTTGCTAATAAAACATAATGTTACAAGTTTGTATTACGGATTGTTTTTGCCACTAAAGCTAAGAACCTGGGTCTTATTTTTTTGCGACGCTGAGCCATTTAAGAGGGTTTTCGGGTGTTCTTTTATTGCGTATTTCAAAATACAATGAAGGACCATTGATAGAATCGCTGTCTCCTGTTTGAGCAAAGACCTGGCTCTTTAAAATCCTGTCACCCTTTTTCACCAGACTTTTGCTCAGATGCGCATACAGTGAGTAAAAACCTTTGCCGTGACCAACGATAATTATCAGACCATAACCCTTGAGATTCCCTGAGTACAAAACTTCACCCCTATGAACTGCGCGTACACTTTTCCCAACTGGCGCCGCAATTTCTATTCCGTTATTATAAGAGAATGTTTTAAACCGTTGGTTTTTAACCTTTCCATATGGAGAAACAACTTTTCCCCTGACCGGCCATGGTAAAAAGCCCTTTCTTTTATGAAAATCCAAGCTTTTTTGCTCAAAATAGTTTTTTTCTAAAATAACAATCAAAGAGCTTAACTCTTTAGAAGCTTCCAGAAGTTCTGCCTGGATTTTCTCGTGATTACTTTTTCTGGTCCTTATTTTGTTTAAAAATTCCTGTTTTGTTCTTTTTTTAATTAAAATTTCATTTTTTTTCTTTAGTGATGCATTTTTATAGAGCGCCGCCTTTTTTGCTGTTTCCTGTAATTCTTTTTTATTTGCTGTTAATTTTTCAATATCAAGTTTATATTGGGAAATCAATTCCGCGTCAAGATTCGCTATGATTTTCATATATTTAAGTCTCTGCAAAAAATCATTTGTATCCGAAGCTGAAAAAACAACTCTTATATAAGATGGCTCACCTTCCCTATAGATAACTCTTAGTCTTTTTTGGAGAAGTTTTTTTTGGTCTTTTATTTTCTCGCGGTTTTTATTGAGATTGAATTCTATTTTTTTTAGCTTGTTATTAGCGCTCTCTAATTTTTTTTCATGTCCCACAAGTTCTCTTTGAGAAGCTTTTAACGTTTTATTAATACTTTTAAGCTGGCCCAAAAAAGATTTTTCTCTTTTTGCTTCGTTCTTAATTTTTTTTGATTCAGCGCCGAGTTTTGACTTTATACGCTCCAGTTCTTTTTTTTCCCGTTGAATTTCTTTTTCAGCGGAAGAAATTTGCTGTCCGGCAACCCAATTATTAGCTGCCTGTAGAAAGAATAAATTTAACAAAATTATTAAGTAAGTTTTTTTCATATTTAAAGATTTTTCTCACCACAAAGACAGAGAGTGGCAGGGCCACAACTGCACAGAGCGGTTGCACCGTTTTGATCAGTTTAATTTAGTTGTTTAAAAATTTTCTGAGAGAAACATAGCTCCCCGCGTAACCTATTAGCGCCCCGGAAAGAATGATGTAAGCGATGTCCCGTGGCGGAATAAACAAAAAAGACCGGGCGCCAATAAAAAATCGGGAGGTTTGTAGATTATCTATAAACATCTCGTAAAAACCATACAGAATTATCATCGAAAGAATCGCACCCAAAAAACCCTGAAGAATTCCTTCAAGCAGAAAAGGTCCTTTAATAAACCAGTCAGTAGCTCCCACCAGCTGCATAATTTCAATCTCGTCTTTCCGGGCATAGAGGGATAGTTTTATCGCATTGGAAATAATCAATATGATTCCTATACAAATCATGCCCCCGATAGCCAAAACAATAAACTTCAGAAAAAACAGTATCGTTTCTATTCGTTCCAACCATCCTTCGCCAAATTCTAAACTTTCTATTCCTTTAAATTTTTTAACATCCTCGGCTATTGATTTGATCTCTTTATAATTACGATATTCATTTTTTAATTTTAACTCAAAAGACGCGGGCAAAGGGTTAACATCAAGGTTGTCTAAAATTGTCTGATTGCGATCCAGCCTCTTCCTAAATTTTTTCAGGGCTTGATCTTTCGAGACGTATAGATATTTATCGATTTTCTGCATGGATGAAAGATAACTTTTAAGTTTCTTCAGGTCCTTTTTAGCAATATTATCTTGAAGGTAAATCACGACTTGAAAATTTTCCCTCCATTTATTGACCATCCCTTGAATGTTAAAATGAACAACTAAAAAAATCCCGAAAATCGACATGGAAACGGCCGTTGTCCCTATTGTGATCAAATAGGCTTCTTTGTTGGCTTTTATTCCATCCAATGCCTCTTTAAATGCTCTGCCGATTAATTGAATCATATTAGTCAACAATCTTTCCTTTATGAAGATGTATGACCCGCTGTTTCGTTGTTTTAAGCAGATCCCGGTTGTGGGTCGCAAATACTACAGTCGTTCCGTTTACGTTTGCTTTTATAAACAGCTTCATGATCTCCCACATCATGTCCTGATCTATGTTTCCTGTCGGTTCATCGGCAAGTAATATTTTAGGCTTGTTAATTAAAGCTCGCGCAATAGCAATCCTCTGTTGTTCTCCCCCTGATAATTCAAGCGGAAAAGAGTCTTTTTTGTTGCTCAACCCGATATTTTTTAAGATTTCCCATGTATTCCTCTTAATTTCTTTATATGGAATTCCAATGACTTTCTGGGAAAAAGCAATATTGTCATAAACCGATCTTGATTTTATGAGTTTGAAATCCTGAAAAACCACCCCTATATTTCTTCTCAGAACGGGTAATTTGGATCTCTTGATTTTCAGCATATTAATCCCGTCAACTATCATCTGACCCCGGTCAATCTTTTCCCATCCGAGAATAATTTTTATAAAAGTTGTTTTCCCGGCTCCGCTGGGACCGGTTACAAAAACAAACTCCCCTTTTTCGATTTTCAAGTTTATTCCATTCAGGGCTTCCACGTTTTCAACATACTTTTTATGAACATCATACATCTGAATCATGTTTCAGGACCTCAAAGGAATATTGTGCTTTTGGACGGAATACGGATAATTTCAGGATAGCAGAAATGTTTTAAAGTTCAAGAGACTGTTTGCATTTAGTAGGACATTTCAAATCACAATTTCACTCACTTTGGTAACAGGGGCCTGAAACTTCACACTATCAAATTTTTCAAAATGCTTCTTGCCGCAATGGATTTTCATCTGTTCAGATCCTCTCAATTCCTGTCCTTCAGATTTTGTTTCCGCGACAAAATACACTTTTTTATCCTTTTCAAAAACAATTGCCCAATCCGGGTTATAAGTCCCTATCGGAGTTTCAATTGTAAACCAGTAAGGCAATTTTATGTAAAACTTCACATCTTCTCTTGTCTCTAAATCTTTTGCAAAATCACTCTCTACTGAAGAATCAACCAAAACATAATTGTAAAGTGTTTTTCCCTGTTTTTTTATAGGAAACATATTCCCGGTCTTTCCTAAATACCCTTCCAACTCCTCATTTCCAAACCGCTTCATTTCCCAAAACTCACCTGCAATTTTCTCGTATTTAATACCCTCAATCATCATTTCACTAAGTATCCTGTTTATTTCTTGAGCTGAAACATCCATAAATTGCTGTGGGTTAACAAAAATATCACTTATTTTCCCCGACTTTTTGAGAATCTTTAAAATAGTATCTTTTGTAAGCCTTGTTTTGCTCTGAATATATCCAAGTATATCGGGAACATTTTTCCTATCGAAATCCACTCCTTTATCACTAATCCCAGTAAAATCAGTATCTATTCCTTTTTTTGTTATATTCAGCTTTGCTTTCACACTGACAATTCTTGGCTTTGAAATTTCTATATTTGAAACAGCTTTTCCCGCCTTATCAATAAGTTTTTGAGAATTATATTCCACCCGGTACTTTGTTTTGTGCTTAATTCTTTCCCATAATTGCTTGAAGTTTTCATCCAGTTCATAGCCTTTTTTCAATTTAGCCTTTCTTCTATGGCGCTTATTCTTAATTCTTCCCTTAAAAGCCACCCCGCATTCATCTTCAATCTCTGTCTGGAGAGTTTTCGCGAAATCTTCGTAACTTTCATTTGCGATTACAGTTAAAATATTAATATTCTCATCAAAAACTCTTTCTCCATCCTGATTAACAGGAAGCCGCAATCCTCTCCCTATTTCCTGCCTTTTTTTCAAATCAGAACGGGTTTCGTTCAAAGTACAGATTTGAAAGACATTTGGATTGTCCCACCCCTCGCGTAGAGCGGAATGAGAAAAAATAAAACGAAGCGGAGTATCAACAGAAAGAAGTCGTTCCTTGTCTTTCATGATAAGGGCATAAGTATCGTCATCCGCCCTAGTATCGCCCTTTGTATCTTTTAGCACCCCTGTTTTTCTGTCCTGAGAAAAATAACCATTATGAATTTCCGCTGCTTTGTAGGGTATTAAACCCTTATAATCCCGCTTACGATTTATTTCATTAAAAGCTTCTTCAAACCAGTCTGCAAACTTCCCCTTTTTCTCTGTACTCTTATCATAGTTCCGGTAATTCGCAACCCTATCAATAAAAAACAAAGAAAGCACCTTGATGTTTTTGTCCTTTAAACGTTTTTCTACTTCAAAATGATTTTGCACAGTATTCTTAATTTGGAACTTCATAATTTCATCCGTCATTCCACCCTGAGTTTGTCCAACTCTAATAGCCATACCGTTACTGAAAGTGATGGATTGTCCTGCAATATCCACGGCATCCACAATAAACCCGTCTTTATAAACTTCTCTTTCATTGGATAATTTATAGAGATCGCTTACCGAAGTCTTTTTGGGAGATTTTTTAATAGATACCAACTTTCGATTTATACCGTCTTTCGTGTTTACGTCTATTTTAAGTTTAATGGATATTGTGTTTTTGCTCGATTTAATGGAAACAAGCTCAACAAAAGCATCATTTAAACTATTCTTTTCTATAACGGAATCCACTTCAATCTTCTTTACCAATCCCAAATCATAAGCCTTAACAGGGTCGAGTTTATAAACCAGGTTATAATGAAACTTATGCGTCGCCGAATAACGAAAGGTACAGAGTGGATTAAGATTTTCAATCGCTCTCTTCCTGATTTCCGTTTCCATATTTTGCGGCTCATCCACAATCACAATCGGGCTGACTCCCTGGATATATTCAATTGGAACACCCCAGTCGCTGTCTTTATAAATAATATTTTTCCCTGCTTTTTCTTCATTGAACTTTGCAAAAGAGTCGATATTTATCACGAGTATCTGTAAAGCGTTAGTTGTGGCAAAACTCTTAAGATTGCCGCGTTTTCTCGGATCATAAACGTAATAATCCATCTCCGTATTTTCATATAGCATTCCAAAGTGTTCTTTGGTGATTTCCAGGTTTTTTACGACCCCTTCTTTAATAGCAATACTCGGCACAACTATAATAAACTTTTTAAACCCGTATTTTTTATTAAGCTCGTAAATGGTGCGGAGGTAGACATAGGTTTTTCCTGTTCCTGTCTCCATTTCCAAGGAAAAATGAAGTCCACCTAATCTCTTTGAAGGCTCAATATCATTTTTCTTCTGTATTGACCTTAAATTTTCCAAGACCGTTTCTTGAGCAAGAAGGAGGTTGTTTCCGATTACGATTTCCCCATGATGCAGGAGCTGCCCTTCCGGCTGGTTCAGTTCAACCTCAAAATCCCCCTTATTCAGAGGCTGTCCCTTGAAAATATCAACGGTAGAATTGACGGCGTCGATTTGGTATGGCTGGTTCGGATCAAATTGAAGTTTCATTTTCATGCATTCCGACTATCAATACAAAGAGACTATCTAATTATTGGGCTAACCTCGATTTTACTTGACCTTGCTTTCCCTTATCAAATCAATAGATTACAAGCCCATTGGACTAATTTTGACCTTATTTGATTTTATTTAAACTCGTTTAACCTCATTAAATTAAGAGGTTACAAACTCATTGGTCTAATTTTGGTCTTATTTACTGCTATTTCCGCTACACCATTGGTTAGTAAAGCTCGAAATTGGGTACTCCTTATGGCTAGATTAGTGCAAGTTCTTCATTGCACCGTTCTTTTTGGCTCCAGGGGATATGCTTAAACCCATAATTCGAAAAAGCAGAGATTAAGTTCGAGGAAATCATTTTATCTGCTGTATCGTTGTAAATCACATAATTCAGCATTTTTTCTTCCCTGATTTCCGCAATGTCGTTGAAGACTAAAATGGTAGCCATTACAGAATCTCTTTTGGGAGTATTAATCGTACGAATTAATCTCTCAGGTTTTTGTTTCGAAGCAGGGATTAGGAAGTCGATATTGTGGTCAAACCCTGTTTTTCCTCCGATTTTAATATCCTTACTGAAAACAATTTCATTGCTCTTAAAATACCTCTCAACATCTTCCTTGAAAAGAGAAGCAACACTCTCTTGAGAAAGTGTATACATATCATTCACAGCAAGAATCGCTTGCAAGAGATAATGTTTTTTTTGTCCTATATTGTTCAGATTGGCCTTGATAAACAGATCATTTTTTTGTCCTAATTTCACGCCAAAACCATTAAGTACTGTTTTAAATATCTTTTCTCTTTTCGGTGAATTTAACGTTACTCCGGACATTTTTAAATCTTCAATTGTGAAACCATCATCCGTTAAAACAAAGTCCCCGTTACTTTTTAGAACATAAATTTCTAGGTGGTCGTTATTCCTGTCCAGAAAAGGAGTTGAAATTGCACAGGTAGAGCCATCTTTTATGGTCTTTAGGGATGTATTATCCTTAATCCATTTAAGATATTCATCAATAATATTTTGGCAATCAATAGACATAAAACTTTTTTTTTAAAATAGAGATCGCTTAATAACCGGGTAATTTATTATATTACAATAATTAAAAATTTTCCTCAGAACCTCTTCCATGTTTTTATCCTCTGCCAAACTGAGTTCGCTAATAGGAAAAGCCCATTGAGCATCAAATCCTTCACGGTAAATATGGACGTGAGGACCATCAAAAGATCGCTCATCAGTTCCGGGCGGGTTGGTATGCCTTCCTTGCGAGTCGTAACGCAGCATCACGATAGATGTCCTGTGTCTCTTGTTAAAAGTGTATTTTTTTATTTCGATAGAACCTCTATAAAAATCAACAATAAATGTATCCTTAGAATTCAATGAATTTAAATCTCTTGACCAGGTCATAGGTGATGGACCAAGAAGAATTTCATCTTTTTCTTTGAACTCCTTCTTTAACCCTATTAGGTATTTAAATTCTTCTTGAGTTATTGACATGATAAGGCTCCTTAAATTACCTTAAAATCAATCTTTGCGGATTCCATTTGGAGGATGGTATTTGTTTTTAGCTGGTCGTTTTTGCCGAACGCCTTGTCAAGGCAAATGACCTTTTCCGGTTTTGCGGAAAGAATGACATCGGATAGTTTTTGAGTTATTTTGTCCTCAAGACAGACAATTAGCTTGCCACCGTCGAGCGAGAAGTGTTGTTTTCCGTTATATTTTTTCTTTTCTGTTGGCACATTAAGGTCAAGACCGCTTTTTAAAATCAGCTCATACAGAATATTTTGCTGTGTGCTCTCCTTTTTTACATTGTCAACAAACAGGTCCATCTGTTTTATAAGTTCTTTTTTGTCTTTTAAATCAGTCCGCCAGATTTTAAAATTGCTTTCATCGAGCTTAAAAGCTTTAAAACCTGTATCTAATTTCTTACCTTCAAAGTTGAGTTGCCCTTCTTTTTCTTTCTTTATTTTCTTACCCGCGCGATGGATTCTCTCTTTTCCTATATCAGCAATGGTTTTATAACCAGCTTTATGAGCTTCACTCTTTTCATCACAGGGTTCGGCAAGTTGTACGGAAATACATTTACGGTTTCCACCATCTTCTGCGTTAAGTGCTATTACTGCGTGTGCAGTTGTGCCTGAACCTGCAAAAAAATCAAGGATGATATCATTAGAATTCGTACTCATTTTAATCATCTGCTTTATCATTTCTAATGGCTTTGGGTTCTCAAATATTAGACTGCCAAAAATATTTTTTATCCATCTAGTGTCAGAAGAATTATCGAAATATCAAAAGTTATCAGGTACTGATATATCAGTTATTGTTAGGTAATCTTTTAATCTTGGAGGTGTCTTATAATCGCCATACCAAATTAAACCTTCTTTTTGGAATTGCAATAGCTCTTTATGAGTTCTCCCCCATCCTCGATCAGGAATTAAACATTTTCCCCCAGTTTCTGGGTTAATTATCGTGTAATCTTTTGGTCCTCCTTCACGAGACAAGTCTGCATCTCCAAATACACCTTTTTCATCAACCTTATTCCATCTACTTAAATGAGCATACTTAGGTCTTTTAAACATATCCTTTATTTCACTATCTATTTCTTCTAAAGATACCCCCTGGCTTTTAAGTTTTTCAAATAAGGCAGCAATATCTTTAGCACCACGCTTTTCAATTCTCCACTCAATTTGCCTTAATATATTAAGATTTTTTGAATAGCAAAAAATATACTCGGAAGATATGCTTACTAATTTAGCTTGGTTCTTGCTGGAGTTATTTTTATGAAGAAACTGAGCCACAAAATTCTCTGCTCCAAAAATTTCATTCATAATCATTCGTAAATTATGCACTTCATTATCATCAATGCTTACGAAAATCACTCCGTCCTGGCGCAGCAGGTTTCGGGCTAAAAAGAGACGGGGGTAGATCATAGAAAGCCAGTTGGAATGGAAGTGTCCGCTTTCTTTGCTGTTTTTCTGAAACATCCCGTCTTTCATTAAATTTCCCTCTTCATCTATTTCTCCCGCTCTCTTCAAATATTCTTCCTGGGATTCCTGAAACCAGTCAGGATAGATAAAACTATCATTCCCGGTATTGTACGGAGGGTCAATGTAGATCATCTTTATCTTGTTGTAATAGGATTTTTGTAAAACCTTCAGGACCTCAAGATTGTCCCCTTCGATAAAAAGATTTTGAGTGTTATCAAAATCAACAGATTCCTTTTTTACCGGTTTAAGAGTTGCTGTTGTTGGTTCCTGAATATGACGAAAGCAGTCGCTTTTCCCGGCCCAGGACAAACCGTATCTTTCAGTGTCTCTATTTACACTATCCCCGAGAGTGATTTTTAGCTTTTTAGTATCAACCTTCCCCTCGGTTAAAATTTCAGGAAATTTGACTTTCAGGAGGTTGAGCAACTCCTCTTGTGGATTGTAAGAATTTCCGTTCATTTTATGTTTATTCATTGTTGTTATATCCAAAAAATTTAAATAATTAAATCACAATACCATCCAAAATTCCATTTATTATTTTTTATGCAGATAGCAGAGAGTTGGGTTAATTCCAGACAACCTTTAAGGTGTTAAACCGGACGACAGAGAACGGAAGACAGAAGGCAGATGACGGAAGATAGTTTACATTTGTGAATTGCTGATTGCTGTTTTTTTGCGTTAAACCTGTTCTAAAACAGCATCTGGGGAGGAGGAATAAAGTTTTTCTGAAGGACTATTCTTTTTCTTTTTTAAAATGTTCTTTGCGGCCTTGACCAGGGCTTCCGGAGTTAATCCATAATGTACCATTAATTCCGGGGAGTCGCCGGTTTGGCCAAAACGATCTTCAATACCGACACGCTTTAAAGGGACCGGACAATTCTCCGACAATAATTCGGCCACCGCGCTTCCAAGCCCGTTAATAATGGAATGTTCTTCCCCGGTAATTATCGCGCCGGTTTCCTCGGCAGCCGCGAGGATAAGGTTTTTATCAAGCGGCTTGATGGAAGAAGAGTTAATGACCCTGACTTTGATCCCTTCTTTATCTAAAATTTTAGCGGCATCCAGGGCAATGTGGACCATAATCCCGCACATTACGAAAGTCAAATCATTGCCATCTCTTACAACAGACGCTTTTCCCAATTCAAATGAACAATTCTCATCCAAGATAACCGGAAACTTTTCCCGGGACAACCGGATATATAGCGGGCCTTTATGCTTCGCGGCAAACTCAATCACGGACTTTGTTTCATGGCCATCACAGGGCATGATGACACTCATATTCGGAAGTCCTCTCATTAAGCCTATATCTTCAACCGAATGATGAGATGCTCCATCAGGGCCGACAGTAATCCCGCCGTGCGTCGCCACAACCTTGACATTAAATTTAGGCAGGCAAATGGATTGCCTGATCTGTTCCCAGGCTCTACCGGTAGCAAAAACAGCAAAAGTACTTGCAAAAGGGATTTTCCCTGCCGCAGCCAACCCGGCAGCCATGCCCATCATATCCTGCTCGGCTACACCCATATTTAAAAATCGATCCGGAAATTTTTTACCAAATTCAGAAACCTTGGTAGAACCGGCAAGATCGGCGCTTAAAGCAACAATATCTTTATTTGTCTCTCCTAATCCGGCAAGGGTTTTACCATAAACATCCCTTGTTCCTAATTTCTCTACCAAAACAGTTCTCCTTTATATGAGCTTGTTAAATTCGCTTAATTCTTTTAGTTAGTGCTTACTGCTTCTAATTCCTTCAACGCTACTTCCAACTCCTCCGCTGTTGGAGCTACTCCGTGATATTCAACCTTACCTTCCATAAAAGAAACCCCTTTGCCCTTCACAGTTCTCGCAATGATGGCAGTCGGTTTATCACCAATGTTATCTGCTTCGTCCAACGCTGACAAAATTTCGTCGAAATTATGGCCGTCAACTTCTATAGTATGCCAGCCGAAGGCTCCCCATTTTTCCTTTATGGGATCAATATTCATAATTTCAACAACCGGTCCATCAATCTGCAAACCGTTATTATCAATAATAGCGCATATATTATCCAGATTATAATGTCTTGCGGTCATGGCCGCTTCCCATACCTGCCCTTCCTGAAGTTCACCATCACCTAATAAAACATAAACGCGGGTGTTTCGTTTATCCAGTTTGGCGGCCTTTGCGAGACCGTTAGCCTGTGACAGTCCCTGACCTAAAGAACCGGTACAAACTTCCACACCGGGAGTTGTGGTTGAATTAGGATGTCCTTTTAAAATACTTCCCATCTTCCTTAATGTGCCAAAATGATCCGTAGAAAAATATCCTGAAAGGCCTAAAACAGTATATAGAACCGGAGCGCCATGGCCTTTGGACAGGACAAATTTATCACGTTCTTCCCATTCAGGATTTTTGGGATCATGCCGCATTTTAGAAAAATAGAGGGAGGTCAGGATTTCAGCGGCTGATAAAGAGCCTCCCGGGTGTCCGGAGCCTGATTCCGCAAGCATTTTCAGGATGTTTACCCGAACCTCAGTAGCTATTGATTGAAGTTTTTTGACGTCTTTTGTCATTTGGTCCGTTCCAGATACAGCATTTAAAAAGTCTAAACAGGAGGAAGCATACCATCATTTTGGTATCGATGCAATATCGATAATTTGCAATATTTATTATTAAACAGGGATAAAAATGATATAGAAAACACGAATTATGGCAATTACTCTAATTAAAATAATAATTTGTGCAATTAGTGTAATTCGTGGTTTCTATATATTAATTGTTTTTACACACTCTCTTTGATATTCTTCTTTGATGAGTGCAAAAGCAATGATTATTGCGAAAGATCTTGTAAAAAAATATGAAGAAACTACAGCGGTCGACGGAATAAGTTTTGTGATTAAGAAGGGGGAGTGTTACGGGTTTTTAGGGCCGAACGGCGCCGGAAAAACTACAACAATAAAAATAATCAACTGTATGTCTCCTCTTACTTCAGGGAATGTGTTGGTAAACGAAAGACATGTGAAGACAAAACCTCGTGAGATTAAGACATTGATAGGGATTGTTCCACAGGAAGAAAATCTCGACCCTGATCTCACGGTGTTCAATAATCTCCTGGTTTACGCCCGGTACTTTGAAGTTCCATCCAATGAAGCAGAAAGCAGAGCGGAAGAACTAATTAATTTTTTAAATCTATCCGATAAAATTAATTCTCACATCAACGAGCTTTCAGGCGGCATGAAAAGGAGATTGCTGATTGCGCGCTCTCTTATAAACAACCCTGAAATATTGATATTAGACGAACCGACAACAGGGCTGGACCCGCAGGTGAGGCATATGATCTGGCAGAAACTCAGGCTGCTGAAAAAAAATGGAATCACCATGCTTCTGACAACCCATTACATGGAAGAAGCAAGCCAGTTATGTGATCGGATCGCGATAATGGACAAAGGGAAAATATTAATAGAAGGAAATCCTGTGACGCTTGTGGAAGAAAAAATAGGGAAAGAGGTCATTGAAATGCGCGTGGATAACGCGCAGGAAAACGAGTTGCTTGAAAAATTAAACCGCTTTGAATTCACGCACGAAAGAGTGGGGGACACGCTTTATTTGTTTTCCAGGGACGGCAGGGAGCTTCTGCAATATCTTGTGTCAAATGATTATCCTCTTGTCCTTCATAGACCCGCGACGCTTGAAGACCTTTTCTTGAAATTAACCGGCAGGGGATTAAGGGAATGAAATCAATTTTTAAAGTACCGGATGTATCATTCCGCGCCTATCGCGTCTGGCAGAGGAACAGAGATTCATATAAAAGGTATTACAAGGCGAACCTCATTGGGAGTCTGGGAGAGCCGGTGATGTTTCTTTTCGGGATGGGACTTGGCATCGGGGGATACCTGGCCTCTATGGAAGGGGTGTCTTACATCCAGTTTATCGCGTCCGGCATCATCATGGTCACCGCCATGTACTCCGCTACCTTTGAATGTACCTTCGGGTCATATACCCGGATGATGGGGCAGAAGACGTATGATGGCATTCTCGCAACGCCGCTCAGCGTTGGAGATATTGTCATGGGAGACATTCTCTGGGGCGCTACCAAAAGCCTGATAAGCGGCGGGATTATGCTCGCTATAATCATAATGGCGGGATTAATGAAAGGCCCCCTGATCTTTATAATCCCAATCCTCATGCTTATTTTTTTAGTAGGACTTATGTTCGCTTCCATGGCAATGATCGCGACAGCTTTATCCCCCAGTTACGAATTTTTCTCCTACTATTTTACTCTAACACTTACCCCGATGTTTTTCTTTTCCGGGGTCTTTTTCCCTTTGGACAAATTTCCCCTCATAGTAAAGGGGCTTTCTTATTGTCTCCCGTTGACTTACGCGGTCAAAATCTCCCGCTCTCTTGTTTCGGAAAACTTTTCATATATAGCTCTTTCAGGGTTTCCCCTTCTTCTCGCTTTAACAATCATACTCATCATCGTGGCAGTTAACATGATTGAAAAAAGGATTGTGAAGTAACAAAAATAGGATAGAGCATATAATTCCTTCTACCGAAAACCTAACGTACAGTCTTATAAGAGGAAATCGTTAGACATAAAACTGAGGAATTTAAACCCTATTCAACAAAATGAAAGTTTTAGCTCTTGAGAGAAGTGGTTCCGAAGGAGAAGGGTGGGTGTGTTTTTGTAAGGACAATTTCCTACTCGTTAGCTAAATTTAACGTTTCTAACCAGGGGACAACTTTTCTTATTTCCAAACCGTTAGGATAGGTTTTTTCTTTTTTGAGTTCTTTTACCAATTGGTCCATTTTAACACGCTTAAAAAATTTGGAAAAATGTTTGAAATGGGGGGAAGGTTGATTGTCAGCCCATTTAACTTCGATTAGATGGGAGGGTTTATTATTAATGAGAATCAAAAAGTCTATTTCCCGCCCGTCTTTGTTTCTTAGATAATGCAAAGAAGCATCTTGTCCCAATGTGTCCTCTAAAAAATCGAGCTCTTTCAGCAAGGAAGCTGCCACCAGGTTTTCCAGTTTTGCTCCTTTGTCTCCCAAAACATGCCCGGTATCGTAGAAAAAATATTTGGGCTCTTTAAGAAGGGACCGGGCTATATTTTTGTGGTACGGGGTAACCTTGAAAACAATATACAAATTTTCTAATATCGTCAGCCATCGTTTTATGGTTTTAGGGCTCTTTTCCAGGTCGTTTGACAAAGAATTGTAAGAAACCGGAGAGCCTACTCTATATCTCAGTATTTCAATTAATGTTTCTATTGATTGAATATTTCTTACGTTTTCCAGGTCTAAAAGGTCCTGCCTGAGTATGATGTCCAGGTGACTTTTCTTCCAGCGTCTATAAAAGGTTTCTTTCCCTTTTAAAAAAGGCTCGGGGAAACCGCTTACATTAATTAACCTGTTAAAAATTTCTTCTGCTTTCTGAGTTCCTTTGAGTTCTTTTAGATCGAATGGATGGAGTCTGAATTGGAAAAAACGACCGGCCAGGGAATCTCCCATTTTTTTGGAGACGTCCAGTTTGGCGCTCCCGGTAACGAGAAGCCTGGGCCTTGCGCCTTCTGTATCATAAATTCCTTTTATCCAGGTTTTCCAGTTCTTTTTTTTATGAAGCTCATCGAATATAATTAAGTCTTTTTTCCTGTCCCAGCTTTTTTCCGCCAATGCTACACGGTGTTCTGCCAGATCGTGGTTATAGTATTCATAACTTTTAAAAAGCATTTTAGAAAGCGTGGTTTTCCCTGTCTGCCTTGGCCCGGTAAGAAAAACAATTTTATTATTTAAATCCTCTTTAATAGGGCTTTCTAAACTTCTTTTCATGTCGACTATTATGCTATAAATTCCCAAATAGTCAAGACTTTTCGGGAGGAGGAGATACTATAGTCTTAAACCTTTATCGGCAGGTTTGGCGTTTTTTTTATCACATAACAGGGCGTAAATAAAATAAGCTTAACCACGAAGCCACGCTTAGCGGGGCGAAGCACATGAAAGGCACGAAGAGTTTTTATTATTACTCATTCCCAGGCTCCTGCCAGGGAATGAGTATCCAGAGGCTCTGCCTCGTTCCTCTCGATACAGATTTGATGCCAATTCACTAAAAGGTTTTAAATTCCCTTCTAAAAAGACATGTCCTGAGTATATCGAAGGAGGGGTGGCACGCAGTAACGGGGTGTGTTGTATTGCAATAATCATGAATTTGCAATCTATTCAATCGTCCTTTGCTTTTATCTTCTCAGCTTCTTTCCCTATCCTCCGCGTCTTTGCGTTAAAAAAAGGTATTGCCAATTAGTAAAAAGATTTACGCATTCAGCGAAAGAGTAAAGACGCTTCCCCCGCCAGGTTTGCTTTCCACGACAATAGAATACTCCGTTTCTTTAACTCTATAGTTGCAACCTAAAAACAGTTCTAAAAACCTATTAAATGTCTTTTCGAGGAGTATTATGACGAAAAAACTTTCTTCGTTTATAGTGAGATTCTTCACGGTGTTTATTCTGAGAGCCAATAGCGGAGATTCTTCGCGGAGTTTATCCTGAGCGTGGAAGAAAGTGATTCTTCGTGGAGTTTATACTGAGCGAAGCGAATGTACTCAGAATGACACGTAAAGGACTAATATTGACAAGAAAAGCGCTCAGAATGACAAGCAGAGGGCCCAAAATAACACGAGAAAAAAAATGAACTTTTAGAAGTACTCTTATATTTTTTTGCTTTACAATATCTGTTTTTCCAGATATAGTTTTGCAGCAATGAATATTAGTGAAACCAACCTGACATTTAAAGCCTTCGCGGATGAAACGAGGATGAGAATGCTGCATATCCTTACCGCCGGAGAGTTATGCGTTTGTGATATTATGTCAATTCTTAATCTGCCGCAATCAAAAGTATCAAGGCATCTTGCTTATTTAAGAAAATGCGGCTTTGTCAAGGTTCGTAAAAATGGATTATGGGTCTTTTACTCGCTGAAAAAGCCTCGTAATAAAATTCAAGAAAGCATGTTGAGTTGCGTGAAAAGCTGTTTTAATACTGTTCCCACACTAAAAAGAGATTTGAATAAAGCAAAAGAGACTGTTAAAAGTAAGGAATGTACTGTTTGAAGTGAAAATGTTTAGTGAGAACATTCCCCGCGTTTTTCCTGTGGAGGAACTTACTTTAATGAAATTTATTTTAAAATCACCTTTTTAATGGAGGTAAAAAATGCGAAGTACAATTTTAAACCTGTTCGGCAAGTCTCCTTTTAAACCGCTCCAGGAACATCTTGAAAAAGTTAAAGAATGTCTGGAGCAAATCCAACCACTCTTTGATTCTCTTTATAAGCAGGATTCAAAAGAATTCAAAGTAATATCAAAGAAAATAATGAAGCTGGAACACCAGGCAGATAAAATCAAAGATAAAATTCGAGACCATTTGCCCAAAAATCTTTTTCTCGCAGTGGACCGACGAGACCTGATGAACCTGCTCTCTGCCCAGGATTCGGTATGTGACGCAGTTGAAGACCTGGCAGTAGTATTAAATCTAAGGGAAATGACCGTCCCTGAAAAATTAAAACCTCTTTTAAATGATCTCGTTGAGAAAGTGGTCCAGGTTGGGAATTTATCGGTAGAAGTCATTCTTGAATTAAACAATTTACTGGAAGCGTCTTTTAGCGGTCCGGAAGCGGAAAAAGTTATCAAAATGGTCGGAGACGTCAGTACCTTGGAATGGGAAGCTGACAAGATTCAATATAAGCTGGCCCAGATGCTATTCAAAATGGAAAAAGAGTTAGACCCTGTATCTATATTTATGTGGATGAAAATTTTTCAAACAGTGTCCGAAATCGCTGACGCATCTGAAAAGGTAACCAAACTATTACGCCTGTTTCTGTCCAAGTAGAAAAAATAGAAAAATTTAAGGCAGAAAAGATTTTAACTCTTTTTTTGTGTCTTTGAGTCTTCGTGGCAAAAAAAGCTAACTGGAAAACTGATAATAAAAAGCATTGTCTATGGAAACGATCATTCTTGTAGTCGCGGTATCTTTTGGTTTTTACATGGCATGGAATATCGGGGCCAATGACGCCGCGAACTCCATGGGAACTTCTGTCGGGTCCGGGGCCCTCACTTTAAAGCAGGCTGTCATTGCCGCTTCCGTCTTTAGCTTTATCGGCGCAGTTCTGCTGGGAGGAGATGTTACTAATACTATCCGCAAAGGAATGATTGATCCGGGTATTTTTGATCATGCACCCTTTTCTTTGGTTTATGGGATGCTGGCAGCTCTTATTGCGACCGGATTATGGCTTCAATTGGCTACATACTACGCTCTGCCTGTTTCCACCACTCATTCCATTGTTGGGGCCATAATTGGAATAGGAATTATTGTCGGTGGTTTCGACGCGTTAAATATAAAAAAAATAATGCAGATATTTGCCAGTTGGGTCGTATCCCCGGTGAGCGGTGGATTGATAGCTTTTATTGTTTTTACATTTATCAAAAAAAAGATCATTGATACCCGGACGCCATTACAAAATGTTAAAACTCACGCACCCTACCTGGTATTTATAGTCTTTATTATTTTGACCCTCTCATTAATTTATAAAGGAATGAAAAACCTTCACTTGAATATCCCTTTTGAGCAAGCGCTACTTATTTCCACAGGAGCAGGCATATTATCTTTTCTTATCTGCATTTTGTTAATTAAAAAGATCAAAAACGATCAGAAAAGCGGTTTTGAAAAAGAGTTTCAAAGCATGGAAAAGATATTTGGCCATTTGCAGGTTTTAACCGCTTTGTACGTGGCATTGGCTTTTGGGGCAAATGATGTGGCCAATGCCATCGGACCATTAGCGGGAATCGTATCTGTTATTCAAACTAAAACCGTAGCAATGAAAGTCGGCGTGCCTATATGGATATTAGCGTTAGGAGGTGTCGGAATAGCTGTTGGAATATGTACATGGGGTTACAAGGTTATAGAGACAACCGGAAAAAAAATTACTGAGCTGACTCCCTCCCGCGGCTTTTCCGCGGAATTCGGGACCGCGACCACGGTCCTGACCTGCTCTCTATTGGGACTGCCTGTGTCCACGACCCATACCCTTGTCGGGTCTATCATAGGAGTCGGATTTGCGCGAGGAATAGCCACTCTCAATTTTCAAGTTGTTAAAAATATTGTTTTATCGTGGATTGTCACACTTCCTCTTACCGCTATATTGTCAATAATTATTTACAAAATTCTTGTCTTATTATTTGTTTAATGGTGTGGTAGCAATCAGCCATCAGTTTAATTATTACAATGATATTTTTTTCGCAAATAAAATATTAGATATTTTCTTTATTTCATCCTGAGCTTTGTCGGTTAGAGGCGAATCGAGATTTACAATAGCCATTGCTTTCCCTTTGACCATTTTTCGGCATAAATTAAATCCGGCAATATTGATCTTATTATTTCCAAGAATCGTTCCGATTTTTCCAATAACCCCCGGTGCGTCTAAATTTGAAAAAACCAGCATGTTGCCTTCAGGGGAAGCTTCAATGTGATATTCATCAATCCGAACAATTCTGGTATCTTCCTTCCCGAAGAGAGTTCCTTCCACTGTTTTAGATTCTTCATCCGTGGTAACTATTACAGATATAAGTGAAGTAAAGTCATGAGATTCACTTGACCTGGATTCCAAAACCTCGATTCCTCTTTCCTTTGCAATAACAGGCGCATTTACCATATTCAGGTCTGTTTCTATAAATACACTTAACAGTCCTTTAAGCACTGCCAGAGTGATAGGGCTGGTTTCCATTTTAGCGACCTCACCACTATATATGATATTAATTTGCTGAATCCTTCCTTTGGAAAGCTGCGCCTGAAGAGAGCCAAGTTTTTCCCCAAGGTATAAATAAGGTTGGATTTTTTTTAAGGTTTCCGCGTCTACCGAAGGGACATTTATAGCGTTTCTTATCTGACCGTTTATTAAGTAATCGACAATTTGTTCAGCCACAGCTACTGCAACATTCTCCTGCGCTTCATCTGTAGACGCGCCAAGATGAGGTGTACAGATCACTTCATCTAAAAGCAAGAGCGGGTTCTCACCGGGAGGTTCTTTTTCAAAAACATCTAAAGCCGCGCCGGCAATTTTTTTTGTTTTAATGGCTTTTAGTAAATCGGCTTCGTTAATTATGCCACCTCGCGCGCAATTTATAATACGGACGGTCGGTTTCATTTTTTTTATGGTTTCTTCGCAAATGAGGTTTTTTGTTTTTTTCGTACTTGGAACATGGAGAGTGATGTAATCTGACCGCTTAAAAAGAGCATCCAGATCTACCACTTCGACGCCTGTTTTCTGGACCACATCTTTTGAAATAAAAGGGTCATAAACTATCACGTTCATTTGAAGCCCCCTGGCAAGGCTGGAAACAATTTGTCCGATTTTGCCAAACCCGATAATGCCCAGGACTTTATTATAGATTTCTACACCCATAAATTTTTTCTTTTCCCATTTGCTTGATTTTAATGATTTGGTTGCCTGAGGGATTTTTCGGGACAGGGACAACATCATTGAAATTGTATGCTCCGCGGTAGTGATGGTATTTCCTCCCGGCGTGTTCATAACAACGACGCCTCTCTTGCTGGCTGCTCCCAGGTCAACATTGTCTATGCCTATACCTGCCCTTCCCACTACTTTCAAGTTGGAAGCGGCCTTTAAAACATCGGCAGTTACTTCGGTACCGCTCCTAATAGCAAGACCATCGTATTGGCCGATTATTCCAATCAATTCTTCATTGGACAACCCGGTTTTTACGTCGACTTGAATCCCATCAGCATTTTTAAGCACATCAACTCCCTGTTCGGACAGGTTGTCACTAACCAAAACTTTCATCAGACCTCCTTAGTTAAATAGCTCAGAAAGCGGAGAAGCTCCGCAACCACAATTCGGTATGGAAAACCGAATTGGACGGTTTCCGAAGGAAAACCGCCCACAGGGTTGAGACCAGAGATGGCAGAGCTAAGCTCAGCTTTGCCGAAATCAAATAAGCTTCCGCTCTAGTGAGCAAACAATAAAACTTGTTAATAAAAAAGCTTTCATTTAGTAATAGTATAAATTGTCATTTTAGAGATAAATCTTTTCAACTTAATTTTAGAAAAATCTATTATAACCAAAACCATTAAGACATCTCCACAAAAAGATGAATTTTTATGTTATTACTCAGTAAAAACTTTTTTTTGAGGATTTTTTTTTAAGTTCGTGGCGCGGTAGCTCTCATAGAACCTGCAAACATTTGCTTTTCTTTTTATAAAAAAGTAGGCAAAAATTATGGTGTCTATTTCAAGACAATGCAGTACTTATTTCTTTGCAATTTATTGTTTATTTATTTGTTTTCTCATTCTCATTATAAAATGTTGGAACAGCAGTGTATAATAATATACAGTAAAGACTGAGATCTTTTTATGAATCAATATCACCGTTTCAGCAAATTACTAATTTTTTTATATCTCCTATCTTACGCCAGCGCTCTGCATCATGCCATATTCATCAAACATCAATATTGTTCTACTCATGATCATCTTATTCATGCAGAACCTGCTAAAGTAAATCCTTACCCCATATCTGATCAAGGAAGCAAACCCAATACTGAAGACCCAGAAAAAAACTGTTTCACCTGGCAAGTATTTTCTAAGTCCATTGCAATTCTTATTTTTATTTTGCCATTTCTGTTCTCCCAACATAACTTTTTTTATTTTTCTAAAAGAAACATTTCTTTTCTCCCTCAAGTTATTTTGAGCCTTGCTCCCAAGAATTCACCTCCAATCTCCTGTCCTGTTTAAATATACAACTATTCCCTTAACGAAAATCAATACCTTGCAAAAAGAATAAAACTTTACAAACAGGAGGCACTGTATGCAATACCGTACTATTGTTTTATTGCTGATTTATGCTGTTTTTCTGTCAGCAACTGAAACCTATGCACAAGCAAGATCGGGAACATTGCTGAATCCTCAGATATCTCTAAATGGACTTTTTACTGCCGGCGGCTCCAACGTTGATGACAAACAAATTCAAATTCTACAGGGAGGCGCCCATGACCCTCAGAAGAATGGATTTACCGTTCAAAATGTTGAGCTTTCCATGACAGCGGCTGTTGATCCCTATTTAAATGGTGAAGCACATATAATTTATCAGCTTGATGCTGAAGGAGAATCCAGGCTGGAATTAGAAGAAGTCTTTTTTACAACACAATCTTTACCTGCTGGTATACAACTTAAAGGGGGTCACTATTTTACGGAGTTTGGAAGATTAAATAACAAGCATCCTCATTCGTGGAGTTTTGTTGACCAGCCGATTATTAATTCCCGTTTACTTGGAGGAGATGGCTTAAGGAACCCAGGAATACGCCTTTCATGGCTAACCCCTTTGTCTCTGTATTCAGAATTATTTTTTGGAATACAAAACTCTAATGGGGAAACAGCAGCCAGTTTTCTTGGATCAGCAGAGGAGACAGACTTTGAAGGCCACCTTACTGTAAAAGATAAAGTAAGCGCTATAGATGATTTACTATATTCCGCAAGATGGCTAAACTCTGTAGATTTAACGTCTACTACAACTATTAATCTTGGTGCTTCAGCTTTATTCGGACCAAACGCTACTGGTGAAAATACAAGGACAAATATATACGGAGTTGACCTTTATCTGAAATGGCAGCCTTTATCAACTGTGAGAGGGTGGCCTTTTGTAAAATGGCAGTTCGAATGGATGAAGCGCAATTATGAGGCGGGAGCTTCGACTTCAATTTCCGAAGAAACACTCAAAGATTGGGGATTATACAACCAGATAGTATGGGGTTTCCTACCAGGATGGTCATGGGCCATAAGACTGGATCACGTAAATGGAAATGGTTCCGGGAATTCTCTTAACCGGGATCGCAGAGATCGCTATTCAACAAATCTTACGTGGTATCCATCTGAATTCAGTAAATTGAGACTTCAATATAACCTGGACGACGCGCAACATTTGGATAAAAAAGCCCATACCGCCTGGCTGCAATTTGAATTTATGTTTGGAGCTCATGCGGCTCATAAGTTTTAGAAAGGAAAAAAATATGAAAAAGATTCTTACATTCTATTTTGCGATGACTTTTTTATGTATTTGGCCATTAAGAGCTAATGCCAGACTAAATGTAATCACAACAACACAAGACCTGGCAGCTCTCACTATGGAAATAGGTAAAAGCAGGGTAAAAGTAAAAAGTCTGACACATGGCAGCCAGAACGTGCATTTTATCGAACCCAAGCCAAGTATGATCCTTGCTGCAAAAAGGGCGGATATGCTTGTTTTAGTGGGAGCCGATTTAGAAACTGGATGGTTACCGGTTTTAATTAAATCGGCACGAAACAGAAAGATCAGCAGAGGAAGCAGAGGTTATCTTAATGCGTCCATAGCAGTGGACTTGATTGGAAAGCCAGAGGGAATAATTGATCGTTCGATGGGAGATGTCCATCCACAAGGAAATCCTCATTACTTGCTTAATCCAATAAATGGGATAAAAGTGGCAAAGTCCATCAGTAAACGTTTATCAGAAATAGATCCTTCAGGATCGGAAGTTTATACAAACAATTTTGGATTATTCAAAGAAAAACTATTAAAAAAGTTTGATCAATGGCAAAACACAATGACCGGAACTAAGCAAACCACCATAATGCAATACCATAGGTCCTGGGATTACTTAGCCAAAGCATTTGGTTTTTCAATTACCGGGCAGGTGGAAGACAAACCCGGTATGCCCCCTTCTCTATCCCGATTAAAAGCGGTAATAGACATTATACAAGGGCAAAAGGTTAAACTTTTACTAATGACAACATACCAGGACAAGAAATACGCGCGATTATTATCAGAAAAAACAGATATTTCAGTGCTTCGACTCCCCGCTGCTGTTGGTGGCGTAAAAGGCATTCACTCATATTTTGATCTTTTTGACTATTTAGTTAAGTCCATCTCTCATGCTAAATAAGGAGCAATAAAAATGATAACAGATTGGCTTTCCATTCTTTTATGGCCTTTTTTAATTAGTTTTCTGCTTGTCAGTACACATACTTTTTTCGGACTGCATGTGTTAGCGAGAGGTATTATTTTTGTAGACCTGGCTTTAGCTCAGGTTTCAGCCCTGGGCGGAATTGTAGCACTTATGATCTGGGGCGAAGAAGCAGAGCATTATTCTTTTCCTCTTGGCTTGACTTTTACTTTTGTTGCCGCTTTATTTTTAACTTTCCTGCGCAGGATTGACAGCAAGACCACAAGGGAAGTATCCATAGGCTGCTTATATGTATTTTCAATGGCCCTGGGCGTAGTAATCTTAAGCAAATCTCCTCATGGGGGAGAAGAGCTGAAGGCATTGCTTAACGGCAATATACTGTGGATTACCCAACAGCAAATTATTAGGACCAGCTTAATTTCGATAATAACGTTATTTATTCTATATAAATTTCGTAGGAAATTTTATAGCCTTTCTTTTGAATCACCACTCAAACTACCCCATCCGTTTTTATGGGAATTTGCATTTTTCATTTTATTTGCCTTGATAATTTCCACAGCGGTTCAAGTTGTAGGGGTTCTTATGGTTTTTGCCTATCTTATATTGCCGGCTTTCGCTGCTTCTATAATTGTTAAGACATTTCGCAATCAATTTATTTTAGGGTGGCTGCTTGGAGTTATAACCACTACGGCAGGAGGCATTGTGTCACTGTTGTATGACCTGCCGACAGGGGCAACTATTGTTACTTTATTAGGATTACTGCCGGTTATTTGCTTTATGCTCTCAATACCTTTTTTAAAAAAGCATAAAATATCTATCTTAAATTAGATAATTCTTTATAGAAGGAAAGACATTATTACACGATTAAATCTTTTTTTAGGAAGTTTTTTCTGTATGTACTCCAGAATGCTAGCTCTGGTGAGCAAACAATAAAACTTGTTAATAAAAAACTTTCATTTAGTAATAGTATAAATAGTAAATTTAGAGATAAATCTTTTCAACTTAATTCATGATATAGACCTTATATTTATTTTAGGAATACAAGATTGTGAAGGAATTATAATTATTAGTCAGGATTAAAAGGACAAACTGAAGTATAATGGTCATTAATCAAGCCTTAATCTCTTTATCTAATAACCTTGCCTGATATCTTTTTCACTAAATGAGCTATTCCTGAGAAAGCAATGATGAGCCGATCATTAAATAAAAATTTGCTAAAAGTTGGTATTATCGGTACTGTCATTTCAGCACTTTGCTGCTTCACGCCTTTACTGGTCGTTTTACTTGGAGTGGCCGGACTAGGAGCTTTAACCGGTTATCTGGATTACATTCTCCTGCCTGTTTTATCTATCTTTGTCATTATAATGATATATGCCCTTGTTCAAAAACAAAGAAGCGCTTAAAGAATGCTGTTAACCATCAAAGGAGTAAAATTAATTGATCGATTCATTTAAAAATTTAGGTTTATCTGAAAACACCTTGAAAGTCCTAAAACAAAAGGGCTTTGAAGAACCGACCCCTATCCAGGAAAAAACAATACCGGCGATCCTTAAGGGGGACAAAGATGTCGTCGGACAGGCACAGACAGGGACAGGCAAGACCGCGGCTTTTGGCCTGCCTATTATTGAACTTCTTCAGGAAAGACCTGGAGTGGTGCAGGCCCTTATCCTCACTCCCACAAGAGAACTGGCCATCCAGGTGGCGGAGGAAATTAATTCTCTGAAAGGTAAAAAAAGATTGAGTATCGTTCCTGTTTACGGCGGACAATCTTTTGATCTGCAACTAAGAAGTTTGAAAAAAGGGGTCGATATCGTTGTGGGAACTCCGGGCAGGATATTGGACCATTTGCGGCGACGCACTTTGAAGCTCGGTAAGATATCTTTTCTGGTTTTGGATGAAGCTGACGAAATGCTCAATATGGGATTTCTGGAAGATGTGACAGAAATCATGAAAAGCGCAGGGCCCGATAGGCGGACCCTTCTCTTTTCAGCCACTATGCCCCACGAGATAAGGCAAATCTCTAAAAAATATATGGGGGATCATGATGTCTTCAAGGTGAGCAAGGGTCAGCTTACCATAAGGCAAACGGACCAGATCTACTTTGAAGTTTCTCCCTCGGATAAATTCGAGGCCCTATGCAGAATTATAGACATTGAAGAAGAGTTTTATGGCCTTGTCTTTTGCAGGACGAAAATTGACACCGATACGATAGCCAACCATCTGGGAGAACGCGGTTATGACGCGGACGCTTTGCATGGAGATCTGTCTCAGGGACAGAGGGAAAAGATATTGAACAAGTTCAAAAAACGTCTTATTAATATTCTGGTGGCAACAGACGTGGCCGCAAGGGGATTAGACGTGCAAGACCTTACCCATGTCATCAATTTTTCTCTTCCCCAGGACCCGGAGTCGTATATTCACAGAATAGGCCGAACGGGTAGAGCTGGAAAAGAGGGAAATGCGATTACCTTTATAACACCGGAAGAATATAGGAAACTACAATTTATACAAAGAGGGGCTAAAACGGACATCCGTAAAGCAAAATTACCCAAGGTCAAAGACGTTATTAAAACCAAAAAAACAAGGATTAGAACAGACCTCGAGGGAATTGTAAAAAAAGACCTCAGGACTGAATTCCTGGAAATGTCCAAAGAGCTTTTACAGGATATTAAACCGGAGAACATGGTGGCGGCCCTCCTTCAATATTCCTTTCAGGATGTGTTGGATGAAAGGAGTTATACGGAAATAGCGGATGCCGTTGTTGACAAAAAAGGAAAAACACGCCTTTTTATGAAACAGGGAAAAAATGACGGATTGACCCGTAAAAAGCTGATAGATTTTATTAGGGATAAATGCGGGGTAAAAAGTGGGAATGTCCGGGACATTCAGATACTGGACAGGTTCTCTTTTTTAACCCTTTCTTTTCATGATGCAGAGATTTTATTGTCTCATTTCAAAAAACGGAAAAGGGGACAGGGACCGCTTTTTTCAAAGGTCAGAAAAACCAGAAAGTAGGAATATGAGTTCTTTAATAAAACCATATTTTTTCATTCTGTTATGCTTTTTATTATCATGTAATGATCAGGAAAAGACAGCTTCAGAATATATAAAAGATGGCATTAAATTTACAAAAGAACAACAATATGATCTGGCTATATCCGCTTATAAAAAGGCCATAAAAAGTGAGCCGAAAAATGCCTTTGCGTACTATGCCCTTGGCGGGATGTACACATTAAAAAATATGCATGAAAAGGCCATTAAAGTGCATAAAAAAGCTATCGAATTAGACCCGGACTTTCCGGATCCCCATTATAGCCTTGGGTTTGTATATGAAAAGTTGGGGCGAAAAAAAGAGGCTGAAGAGGAATATTCGCTTTTTAAGAAATTAAAGAAATCCAAAAAAATCCGAAAGTACCCGGATTCTCACATAATGTGATGACACAATATAGTTACGAGATATTGAAACTTGAGAAGACGAGACTAAAAAAAGAATATTTCTTTGAAAAATTTTTGTCAGGAAGATCGACAACCTTATGTCGATAGACAGGGGCTCAATAGTTTTGGACCAGAAGTTTGGGGCCTTCTTTAAATATAATTTCTATTTTTTTATCATTAACTATGGATACAACAATCCCCGTTCCAAAAAAGGGATGATCTATAACTTCATCCTGAGAAAAACTGCCTTCCATTTTATAACTTGTCGCCTTGGAAAGATCAAAACCCTTTAAATGCGACTCATAGATTTCTAAATTTGATGTTCTAAGTTTTGCTTCCTTATTTGTTTTTCTAGTCTTCGTGGCACTCTTCTTAGCCGGTTCTAACCGGTAATTGTGTCGTCCGCCGCAGGTATTACATTTCACTTTTTTAGGTAACTCATCAAGCAAGCCGATAATGGAATGGGCTAACACCAATTTACATTTAGTACACCACGCATCAACATCCCCGCCCACCTTATATTTATTAGTCATATTTTTTTCAGTCCTTTCCAATTAGTATTTAGCTAAGTTTATCAGAACAGATTTCTTTAGTCAATTTTTAATGTTTTCGGACATGCTTCCAGCGGTTGATTTTTGCCACGAAACCACGCTTAGCGGGGCGAAACACACGAATTCAAGTCTTCATAGGTATTCTTCTGAGGGCGAATCTTGGTTGGTTTATACCAAAAAGACATGAAGAAGAAAATTGGGAAAGGTTGTAATCCCCTCTTGAGAGGGGTTTATACTGGTTCATCGTGTGGCGACTTCGTCTTCGGGGTGTGTTGCTTCTGCCTCTGCTTTTCCCCGCCCCCTGACAGCTTGTCCCGAGCAAAGTCGAAGGGCTGATCCCTACATTCCTGAGTTCTAACTACTGCATCTCAATGAAGTCAAAGAAGGGTTTGATCCGATTTTTTGGAATGTTACATTCATACATAAAATTATTAAGCTGGATTTTCAGAGCGTATCTGATCATAGACCTGTTTCATGAGGTGTTTTCCAACCAGTGTTTGAAATTCTTTGTCGTTCATAAATTTTGCTGTGATATCTTCGTTTTGCTCCATGCGATCAATAAACAATCCCTCAAGAGTTTTCCTGAATACATAACCAAAGTTTTCTAACGTATTTGCTTTAGCAGCTTGCTGTAGTTCCGGATCATTAATAGCGTCTTCTGTTATAGAGTCAAAAAACAGTTGGTCCGCCGGTTTAAAGTTAGTCCCAAACCGGTCATTGATAATATCAATAAGCTGCGAAAGGTCGATCTTCTCGCCACGCTCTATACCTGTACCTACATCCACCGGGCCGGATACTTCACCACTGGATTCATATTCTATGGCCCCTTCACTGATTTTTTCGATCCGATAGTACTTTAGTTCCACTTCATCATTAAAGCTATATACAGGGCCACTACCTCTTTTTGGAAGCTTCGTTAGTAAAAATCTTGTATAGGAATAGAGTTTTTCCAGGTCCGTATCATGAAAAGGAATTACCTGGGAAAGGAAAGCATACAGGTTCCGGTAAGCAATAAGAACTTTTCTAAACTCTTCCTGCTGCTCCTCCTCGCAGTCTTTGAATCTGCTTACAGCGGGATCAATGCAGGCGTTCATCTTTGCATGATCGGAAGGGTTTTGCTTTTTTCTTGGTTTGTAGAACACTCTGCTAAATTCTTCCACTTCAGTATTAAAATATATATGGTATCCATCCATACGGGCCTGCAGTTCATATAACTGTTTGGCCTCCGCTCTTTCACCTACAACCGTTTGTTCATAGTAAGGCTTAAAAGATTCAAGAATTTCCTCCGTATCATTTACAAAATCAAGCACAAAAGTATTCTCTTTTCCTGCACAGGTCCGGTTGAGACGTGATAATGTCTGGACCGCTTGTATTCCCGATAATCGTTTATCCACATACATAGTATGAAGAAGCGGCTGATCAAAACCTGTCTGGTATTTATCCGCCACAATAAGGACTTGGTATTCGTCTGTGGAAAATCTTTCAGGGAGTTCCTTTTCTTTAATACCCTTATTCATTCCCACTTCAGTATATTCAATGTCAGGCAGATCGGGGTCAATGACTTTCCCTGAAAAGGCAACAATCGTTTTGATGCCTTTATACTTTTTATCCGAGATGTATTTATCAAATGCCTGTTTGTATTTTACGGCACTAAGCCGTGATGAAGTCACCACCATCGCTTTTGCCCTGCCGCCGATTTTAAATCGAGTAAATTTTCTGAAATGTTCAATCATTACCTCGGTTTTCTGAGCAATATTATGCGGATGCAGGCTTAAAAATCGCGCGAGCGCCCTGGCCGCCTTTTTCTTATCCACCCTGGGATCATCTTCAATTGATTTAACAAGCCGAAAGTAGGTTTTATAAGTTGTATAGTGCTTCAGCACGTCCAGGATAAAACCTTCCTCTATAGCCTGTTTCATGCTGTAATGATGAAATGCTTCCGGCTTTTCATCTGCCCCCGGTTGCCCGAAGACCTCCAGCGTTTTGTATTTCGGAGTAGCGGTGAAAGCAAAGAAACTGATATTGGGTTGACGCCCTCGCTTAAGCATAGACCGATAAAGTTCCTTCTCATCCTCCTTCAAATTTTCTTCTTCAATGATCTTTTCCACTTCCTCTTTTATAAACGCGCTTGCAAGAAGATCAGTTAAAGATGTTGCCGTTTCTCCTCCCTGGGAACTGTGCGCTTCATCCACAATCACCGCGTACTTCCGCTTTGGAAGTTGGGATATTTTTTCATTGGCAAAAGGAAATTTCTGCAGGGTGGTAATAATAATGGGAACCCCGGTGGAAATGGCCTCAGCAAGCTGGGTTGAGTCTTCGTCTATTTTTTGAACAACACCCGCCTTATGCTCGAACTGGTAAATCGTATTCTGAAGCTGTTGATCAAGCACAATCCTGTCCGTTACGATAATCACCGAATCAAAGACCTTCTCGTCCGCTTTATTGTATAAAGTAGCAAGCCGGTGGGCCACCCACCCGATGGAGTTGCTCTTTCCACTTCCCGCAGAATGTTGAATTAAGTAATTACTCCCCACTCCCTTATTTCGTGAGCGCCCTACAAGCTTGCGGACCGAGTCAAGCTGATGGTAACGCGGGAAAATCATGGTTTCTTTTTTAATCTTTTTCCCGTTTATCTTCTTCTCAACAACCTCAAGGTGGATAAAACGGGAAAGGATATCAAGTATGCTGTCCTTTTGCCAGATTTGCTCCCAGAGATACCAGGTTTTATGCTTCCCTGGTGCTTCCGGGTTGCCCCTCCCGTTATTGTTACCCATATTAAAAGGCAGAAAATATGTGGACTTGCCTTTGAGTTGGGTCGTCATATAGACCTCATCCGGGTCAACGACAAAGTGAACGAGCGTCCTTTTTTTGAAATGAAAAATCAGGTCTTTCGGGTCTCTGTCATTCTTGTACTGGTGAATGGCATTCTTCCAGGTCTGTCCGGTCATCGGGTTTTTCAACTCTGCCGTGACGACAGGTAACCCGTTCAGACTTATCACTAAATCGATAGTATTATTATGTTTATCGCTGTATTTAAGTTGCCTTGTAATGGTCAGCCTGTTTTGTTCATATAGTTTTTGGATATCCGGGTTAAGTCCGCTTGCAGGGGCAAAGTAAGCGACTCTAAATGATTTTCCAAAACACTTGAATCCATGTCTTAGGACTTTAAGACATCCTTCATGTTCCGAATCAAGAGCCCTGCAGAGATCATCGAGCAAAGTTTCTTCCGCTTTATCTTTCTGGAGGTTTTTCAGATAAACCCATTCCTTTGGCTGGGTTTTTTGAACAAAGGATAGCACCTGGATAGGATCAAGAGACCGTTTGGGGTCGAATTTATCTTTATCCCCCTTTTCATAACCGCCATTATCAAGGAGATGTTCTTTAATAGCGATTTCAAAGGCTTTTTCGGTATGGTCTGTCGGCATCAGGCAGCCTCCTGCCGCACATCTATCTTTCCTGTAACAGCAGCGGAAATTAATGCAGTACGATATTCACGGAGTTTTTCTATGGATTCTTGAATTTTTGATATGAGCGTATCAATCTTTTTCGATTCATGAGTTATATGATCTACTATTGAATCTTGCTCTTGCTGTGTTGGCATAACAAACTTAATTTCTTTTAATTTTTCTCTCGTCAAATGACCGATGCTAACTCTGTTGACAATTGCTTCATAATATCCAAATTTGCCACTACGCTCTGACTGAAACAAAAAATAAAACGGATTGCAATTTGGTTTTATTGTAACTTTATGTACTGAATTTTGAATATAACATTCATTTATTTCATCATTCCAAATAGCAGTTCTCCCAACTTCTCCTCCCTCACTAATTAGTAGATCAAAATTCTTAACTCTAAAATTTTCCATTTCATAAGTGGAGAACCACATTTCTCGTAAATCACTTATATCGACTTGTTCCCATAAGATATTCTGAGCTCTTAAATATGGTTTGAGATAATACCCCTCTACTTCTTTACTTGTTAGCATTTTTCCTAAGACTATTTTTCCTAAATATTTAAGAGGCTTAACCTCCCAATGCTCCGGTATTTTTCCTATCCATTCGATGCCGGAATCTTTCATTTTTGCATTGGGATTGAGGCCTTTCGTGACGGCATGGCTGATGAGGGCGAAGCGTTTCTCCTGCAAAAGTTCTATCTGTCGTTCTTTTTTCGCAATAAGGGCATCAATCTTCTCCGTCTCCCGGTCAAGGAATGAGGCAATGAATTTTTGTTCTTCATAACTTGGAATTGTATGTCGTAGGTCTCTAATAAAATCTTCAGGTACTCTTTTTTGCCCAGCAGCCCCTTTCATTTCAGCTTCGCCCAATTTACGGAAAGGATAACTTATGGTTAAGTAAAACAAAAAACAGCTATCCATATGAGGCTCAGGTCTCAAAACATGGAATTCTGTGGTTCCAAAACCAATACCATTGCTTAGATTATCTGCAATAGCTCCTTTCCCATTTTCAAAACATGGTGTGATTTTGGCCACAACGACATCATTATTTTTAAAATATGTATAACCACCAACAGCTTCATCTATAGTCTTAGTTTCCTCTCTATTAATTCCACCATACTTACCAACAGCTTCCATAGGAATAAATGAGGCAATAGTATTTTCTTTATAATTTCTCAATTCTGACTTTGATGGATTAAGCTTTATATGGAAGCGCAATCTTTCTAATTTCCACTCCTCCGGTATTTTCCCAAGCCATTTGATGCCGGAATCTTTCATTTTTCTTTGCGTTTTTGTATCTTTGCGAGAGATTTTATTAATCATCTTTTTACTAAAAATCAGATAGATTCCATTAAATCACATTAGTATCACATAAGAAAACAAAATAAGTCCTTAAAAATCAATGACCACAAAATAGCCTTACTCGATCAGTTACATTACCGTTACATTAAAAATCTGGCCCAAACGGGCAGATATTAATCCTCTTTCATCTTTGTGTCTCAAATTTAATGTTTTATGAGACGCTAACACCGTAGCATATTTTCTATGAGACACTAAATTACTTGTGACTCATATTTTTATAAATATGAGTCACAAATTAGTTTGTGAGTATTCCATGAGTCGCTAAATAATTTGCGACCCATATTTCATGAATTATGAAATGCTCATTTTTGTTTATTATACAATCTTAAGAAGAGACGGGTATATGTACAGTGCGGGGCTTTGTCCTCGCGCCTCTCTAACTTTAATCAACACTTTATTGTCTATTAAAATTTTTAAGATTCTGATAACACTGGGTTTAGGTACTTTTGAGTTTTTTCTGAATTCACTGCTATCAAACCAGGGTTTTGAAAAAATAAAATCCACAATTTTATGTGTATACTGGGAATGGGTAATATTTTGCACTTTATCCAGCATCTCTTTATACAATTTTAGAATTTCTTCGATTTTGTTAATATTTACCGATGATTGTTCAATAACAGCCTGTAAAAAGTATGAAATCCAACTTTCCCAATTCCCGTCTTTTGAAATTCCGTTCAAACTGTCATAATAAGACTGCCTGTTTTTTTCGAAATATTCACTCAAATAAAAATCGGGTGAGCTGATCACTCCCCTGGAATGAAGAAATAGCGGTAAAAGGATTCTTCCGGTTCTTCCATTACCGTCCCAAAAAGGGTGAATAATCTCAAACTGGGCATGAATGATTGCAAGCTGAACGATAATGTCTTTTTCTTCATAGTGAAGATATTTTTCAAAATTGCTAAAATGATCGGGCACTGTTTGAGGTTCCGGTGGAACAAAAGAGGCATTTTCAACTTTGCCTCCCTGGCTGCCGATAAAGACTTGCCCGGTTCTGAATCTTCCGGGCGTTTTTGTTTTTCCCCGGGCGCCTGAAAGCAGTGTTTTATGAATGTTTCTGATGATCCTTCCGCTTAAAGGAACTTTTTTTAGTTCCTTTACAGCGCCTAACATGGCCTTTCGGTAATTGATGATTTCCTGAATATCATCATACTTTTCCGTACCTTTTTTAGGATCGGCTTCAAATCTCAAAACTTCTTCTAAAGTTGCCTGTGTTCCTTCTATCTTTGAAGAGAGTACCGCTTCATTGGTGGTTAAGGGTGACAGAAGAACCTCTGTATTGGGAATTGTTTTCAGCAATGAATCAAAACGGGCAACCTGAGCGTTGGCCTTTCCGATTAAAGACACAAAGGCAGACCAATCTAATTTTTCCAGGGGCAGTGTATGAGGTATAAATGATTTCATAGATAATTTCTTAGCGGCCAAGGGGCCGCAACCAAATGGAGCTACCGCTCCGGTGAGCATAAAAAAACTTGCTCAAAAAACAAGTTGTTACACTGTAATACTATAAAACGATGAGGTGCCACAACAAATAGAGCTTTCACTCCGTGACCTCATTCAACATTCCGGCAATCTCGCCTTCAATCTGTTTTAAATCCGCTTCAATCTTTTCTAAAGGCCTTGGAGGTGTGAATTTATAAAAATAGCGGTTAAAATTTATCTCGTAACCGATCTTAGTTTTTGATTCATCTATCCATGCGTCCGGCACATGGGGGATAACTTCGCGCTTCAGATATTCATGAATATCCTCTTTCAAAGAAACGTTTTCATAGTCCCTTAGTTCGGAGTCCGGTTCCGGTTTGCCGTTTTTGTCCTTGCAAATGTCCGCAGTTTCATCCCTCTCTGACAACGCCATAAGAATTGCCTTAAATAAGGCAGCCGGCATTACAAGGTCTGACTTTTGAAAGACCTCCTTTAATGCTTCGCTGAATTCCTTCCTGTTTTTCACAAGTCCTTTCGGTCCAATTTTGGCCAATGCTTTTAGTATAGCAGACTGTTTTTCTTTACCCGCTTTAATCTCTGCTTCCGCCGCTTTTGTATCTTTTCGCTTTTTGCTTGTGGCAAGATTTACAAATGCCTTTGTCTCTTTTACTCGTTCCAAACGCTCCTTATTTACAATAAAGTTAAGCCTCAACGGTCGTTCCACGGTAATGCGATGGTATCCGAAATCCTTATTATCAAAGATTTTTACAAATTCACCTTTTTTGAAGTTTCCGAACAGACGGGTAATGTCCGCTATATGGTTCGGCTTGCCGTTACGTCCATCGCCAATTTCATTTCGCTTATTACCCAAGCTTTTACGCATTTTAACGAAAAAGCTTATGGTATTTATGAGTTGAATTTTCCCGCGTCTTTGCTTTTCCTTTCGGTTAGTAACAACCCAGATGTAGGTAAAAATGCCGGTGTTATAAAAAAGCTGATCAGGCATAGCGATAATTGCTTCAAGCCAGTCGTTTTCTATGATCCATTTCCTGATTTCACTCTCACCCGATCCGGCGCTTCCTGTAAAGAGGGGGGAACCGTTAAATACAATGGCGAGACGCGTGCCGCCTTCCTTTTTGACTTTCATCTTGCTGATCATATGCTGGAGAAACAATAAAGAGCCGTCGTTAATCCGGGGTAGCCCCGCGCCGAATCTTCCTCCATATCCCTGTTCCTCATGTTCCTTACGAATAGGGTCCTCTTCCGGTTTCCACTCCACCCCAAAAGGGGGATTGGCCAGCATGTAATCGAATTTCTCCGCTGAAAAAAAATCATCTGTAAAACTGTCTCCGAAATGGATATGTTCGATATCTTGTCCTTTTATCATCATATCCGAGCCGCAGATGGCATATGCCTGGTCATTATAGTCCTGTCCGAATCCCTCAAGACCTGCATCCGGGTTTAATTCGCGTAGATATTCTTCAGATACGGAAAGCATTCCACCCGTGCCACAGGCAGGATCGTATAGAGTTTTTACAATCCCTTTTGTTGTCAGCACATCATTGTCAGGTGAAAAAAGAATATTCACCATAAGGCGAATGATCTCGCGCGGGGTAAAATGGTCTCCTGCTTCTTCATTGCTCGCTTCATTAAACTTTCTGATAAGCTCTTCGAAGATGTAACCCATTTCAATGTTCGACACCACATCAGGATGGAGGTCAATTTCGCAGAACTTCTGAACAACAAGGTAAAGGCGATCTGCCTTGTCCAGTTTTGCGATATGTTCTTCAAAACCGAAATGGTCGATAATCTCACGCGCTCTGCCGGAGAATTTCTTAATATATTGCGTTAAGTTGGCTGCGATATTATTCGGGTCGCCTTTCAGCTTCTCGAAGGTAAACCGGCTTGTATTATGGAAGGATTGTTTGGATACTCTATTAAGAATTGGTTCAACATTTTTAACTTTTCCACCTTTTAGAGATTTAAGCTTTGCGAGCACTTTTGGTTTGGTCGTCTCAAGCACACAATCCAATCGCCTAAGCACGGTCATTGGAAGCATAACGTCTTTGTATTGATTAGGTCTGTAAGGACCGCGAATCAGATCAGCCACCGACCAGATAAAACTTACCTTTTCACTGAAGTTATTCATTAATTATTTTCTAAACTCCTTCAATCTTTTCCAGTTTCCATCTTTATCACGGCATTTCCAGAAGTTCCAGCCATTTGCAGCTCGTTTAACTATTGATTTGGCTGCGCCGGATGGACTGTCAAAAAGCTTTCCGTTTAATTCTATTTTCCCTTTTGAACGTATAATAGCTTTATATGTCTTACCTTTATACTTTCCAATCAACCGTGTGTTAAGTTTTAGAATCCCTTGAACAGATTTAAACTGATATTTTGAAGCTGCTTTACTTTTTATCTTTTTTCTTCCCTGATTTTCCCCAAAAATTCGATCCATCTCCTGATCATGATGTTTTTTTATTCGTTCTTTTAATTGGGGGCCTAAATCAGCAGAACCGACTAGTTTGCCTTTTACTTTATTTCCACGCGGTTCCGCAATTCTAACTACTAATGATTCCAGATCTCTAATATGGTCTGCTTTCTTTACAAGATATAGACTAAAGCGGTCCCATTTGTTTGCATGTTTATCTCTAAGATGATACTTGACCCGACGATGCAAGTCTGTCGCCAGTCCAATATAATAAAGCCTGTCTTTTTTGTAAAGAGCATACACCCCATGTTTGGTTTTAACTAAATTGGTCATTTGCTTTAAATAGTCTTCAAAAGCCTTACTCGAAATTCGCTCAAGATGACCTTCTACCAACCCTGATTTTTTTCTTTTTCTAGCATTTTGCATAGTTACTCACCTTTCCTTAATAAACCAACATCAATGTACACTAGTCGATTAAATTTGTTAAGGGGTCAGGTCTGTCGAATTACCCGTTTTAACTTTTATTTCCTAATCTTCTTAAATCTTTTCGAGTCCCGGCATTTCCAGAAGTTCCAGTCATAATTCCATTTAAAACCTGAACCATTCAATTTTCTTTATCAAAGCTATTCAATTTTTTTTCAAAAGAAAGTTTGTAAAAATCATGAAGCCATCTTGAGGAAATCGTGAGGCCCAATAAATTAGCTTCTCGATTACTTCGAGATTTCTCAAGATTAAAAACCTGGCTGCGTAATACATAGTCACTTATCCAACGGGGTGAATTTCTTTCCCTTACGGAAGCCTATTTGACGGCGTTTTGGAGCGGGAGGTTTCATAAGCTCACGGATAGCATCGAACACAATTTTAAACTGTTTATCGTATTTCTTTTCAAATGAATCTAGTTTCCGTGCCAATTCCGAATTGGAAGCAAGCATTTGACGAAGTTTCACGAACGCTCGCATGATTTCTATATTGACCTGAACTGCTCTTCGGCTATTAAGTACACCTGAAAGCATGGCCACACCCTGTTCGGTAAAGACGTAAGGTAGGTATTTTCTATGTACTCCGCGGTCTTTCTTTAAGATCACAATTTGTGATCTTAAAGATTCGTCTTCTTTTTTCGTGAGCTGAAACATGAAATCTACCGGAAACCTCTCTATGTTGCGTTTGACAGCCTGGTTTAAAACTCTTACCGGAACTTCATAAAGATCGGCAAGGTCAGCATCCAACATCATTTTTTCTCAGCGAATCATTAGAATTTTCTTCTCAATCCGCTCAACGGGAACAATAGATTTCACTTGCCCTCCAAATCAAATCCAATATTAAAAAATAGCTCTTTCACTATTAAGCACTGAAGAGAGCATGGCAACTCCCTGTTATGTAAAAGTATACGGTAGGTATTTACGATGCCGCCCCCTAACTGTTTTTAAGGTCGCAAATTGCGACCTTAAAGATTCTGCTTCCCCAGAGTAAAAAAAGTTTGCAAAAATCATGAAGCCATCTTGAGGAAATCGTGAGGCCCAATAAATTAGCTTCTCGATTACTTCGAGATTTCTCAAGATTAAAAACCTGAGATGTTCTGTTTATGAAGCGCCTGCATTACTCCATGCAATACAATCAGCAATCTACTACTTTACAGTGATATTGTAAAGAGATAGAGAGAGCAATCAGCGGTCAGCCAGTGAAAGAGCAGCCCTTCGACTTTGCTCAGGACAAGAGGAACAGAGTATTACACACCCCGACGACAAAGTCGCCACACGATGAAGCAGTATAAACCCCTCCTTCGATAAAACTTGTGCTGAGCTTGCCGAAGTACTCAGGACATGTCTTTTTAGAGGGGAATAACATCTCTTGCCGAAGTTACTCAGGACAAGCGGAAAGAGAACAGAAGGAAAAAAACATGAGACCGAGATGATTTAATCAACATGAAACCCAATTTTTTTTGCAGGTCTTTGAGGTTTTACTATTAACTGTTTTATAGCTTCAAAGACTATTTGAAATTGCTTGTCGTGGAATTGATATTTTTTTTCTAATTGTTTAACTTTTTTTCTCAAATCTGCATGGGTGGATAACATTTCCCTTAGTTTTACAAAAACACGCATAATTTGAAGATTAACTTGTATTGCTCTTTTGCTGCTTAAGACACTTGAGAGCATGGCAACTCCCTCTTGAGTAAATGCATTAGGCCTTTTTCTTATCCCCATTTTTTTATTATTGGATATCACAGTTTGTGATATCCAATTTGCCATTTCCTCCTTTGTTAGTTGAAACATGAAATCATCAGGAAATCTCTCAATATTTCTTTTAACGGCTTGATTTAATATTCTTGTTTCTACTCCGTATAGCTCTGAAATATCTCTGTCCAGCATCACTTTTTTGTCCCTGATTAAAATAATTTTTCTTGCAATGTTTTCATGCAATATCAAATCAGATTTTTCAGAATGCTTCTTTTTTTTCATTGGAAATACGTCATAGCAATTTTCATATTACGGCATAAATTGAAATTAATGACAAGTTTAAATAAAATGATATCTATTTACAATATAAATCATAGAACCGAATAAGAAAATGCCTCAAAGACAGAGAGAATAAAAAATTAGCAGTTAACAATTAACAAACCTTCTTACCCGGCAATCTGATGGATAATACCCTTCCTCCACAGTCCTATATATGCTATCATTACGTATTAATTCTAATGAGAGGAAAGACCGTGGAACCTGATGACAAAAACCTGACTTATTGGAAAGAGTTAACTCCAGATGAAAAAAAGTTTCTAGAAGCAAATATTCCATCCACATGGTTTAGAAATAGTACACCTGAAAGGTTAGAAATTGTTGAGCAAATCTTAAAACTGATCAATGATGGGAATCGTACTGAAGCCTTTGATCTGATCGGTGTGACTTTTGCTTCTGAACATCGACAATTTAGATAACCCACCGATATCTAAGGTCTAACCATAAACTACAAAGATCAATAAAAAATCCCCTATATTAAGAGGGGATGTCGAAATTACTCAGGTCCGGTCTCAAGAAAGGATTTCAACCCCCAATATCTTTCTTCGTACGATTAATGTCCTTCATGGCTAATTTTTTCTCAATAAATAATGTTTGCATGATAACTGTAATTGTTGTAAATTAAATTTTATGAAGAAAAACCTCTTAATAAAGCTATCGATTTTTATCGCAATTATTGTTTCCCAAATGCTTCCTCTGCCTCAGCCAGTATCAACAGTGCAGGCTGCAGAGTGCTGCAATATTAATTGCGGAATAATGATAGATAAGATGGCTTGCCCTTCATTAGAGAAAAGCCAATTCTGTAAGAGTCATTCAATAGAATGCTGTAAAGTGGAATGCCTCTCTTCTTCAAAAGACAAAATTATTTTAAATAAAAGCGCGTCCCTCAAAAAGCTTTCTCAGACTCTTTCTGTAATTAAAGTTTCATTAATTAATAAACCTCAACACTTTAAACAGTCGGTTACTTTTTCCCCCTGTCAAAAAAATAAGATTCAAAATTCGCCTCTTTTCCAGACCAATTCTGTTTATCTTATCTGATTTCCTAAAACATTCTATTTAGACGCGATAGCAGGATAATCAGGATTATTTTATCCATATAAAAAATCCACCACATCCAGTTAATTCCAACAATAGTTAACTTATACAAACAAGTGAGGTGTTATAATGAAAAAAGGTAAAAAAACCGGAACTCATAGCAAAAAGAATCTAAGGATCATTTTTATCACATCATCAATTTTGCTAATTGGAATTTTATCCGCTGGTTGGATCATTTTTGGAAAGCACGATCCAAAATTATCCAATCCTTACTCTCAAGTAGATATGAATGGCTATCCTGTACCACCCGGTGGGGAAACCCGTCCGATTCTTTCTCCAGCACAATTTAGCGGCAAGGTTGCAAGGGCTTACAAGGCAGCAAAAGAAATTCCCCAGGTGTTGGATAAGATTTACTGCTATTGCGACTGTGAATTAAATTTTGGTCACAAGAGTAACCTGACATGCTTTGTGGATAATCATGCAGCCCGATGCGATATCTGTATAAACGAGGCCCTGGATGCTTACTACTACGCACAAAAAGGCCTTACTGTAGAAGAAATTAAAATCAAGATAGATAAAAAATATGGAAAGAAGCTTAAGAAATATAAGAATAATGAGATGGCAAGGTTGTTTTCTTTTATGAAGAACACATAAAGCGGCAAGGCGCCGCAGCCACAATTCGGCAGGAAAGCCGCCCGAAGGGTTGAGGTCATGGAAGGCCAAAATCAAATGGAGCTAACGCTCCAGTGAGCAAAAGCCTTGCATAAGGCGCTGTAAAAAAAACAAGAACTAACAGCGCCTAAAAACAAACCAACATCCTTTTCGGGTCACATAAAAACCTTTCAGAAAGAAAGGAGATGTTACAAAATAACTGTATGAAAAAAATAAAAAAATATAAATTTTTATTTGCATTGTCTCTACTAATGTTTTTCATTACTTCTCTTTCTGCTTTTGCCATGAGAGGGGACATGACAGAAGGTATGTCGCCAATGAGCAGGTGGATACGTGGTGAAACACTTCCTGTTAATCTGAAGACGCCAATGCCGCCTGAAAACGAAACTTCCATAAGCGCGGGAAAAATTATTTACGAAACACGTTGTGTATTCTGCCACGGGTTGAAAGGGGACGGAAAAGGAGAAGAGGCCTTTAGACTGCAAACAAAACCACGTGATTTTACAAATGGAGTTTTTAAGTTCCGCTCGACTCCAACGGGTGACTTGCCAACAAACGAAGATATTTTTAAAACTATTTCACGCGGCTTGCATGGGACTGCCATGCTCCCATGGTCGGGGCTGACTACCGATCAAAAATGGTCTGTTGCTTATTACATTAAAACTTTTTCAGATGACTTTGAGGAGGATGAAAAGTCTCAGATTGTAAAGGTCCCCAAACCTAAGAAGTCAGCTACTGATTATGTAAAACAGGGAAAAATATTTTATCAAAAGTCTGAATGCATAGTATGCCATGGATTTGAGGGTTTCGGTGATGGTACAAGCGCGGACCAGCTTAAAGACGACTGGCAACAGCCGATCCGTCCGACCAATTTTCGTCGACAGGTCCTTAAACGTGGCCTTGAGATCGAAGATATTTATCTGACCATAGCAACCGGTCTAAACGGTACCCCTATGCCTTCATTTTCAGATTCTCTTACTCCAGATGAGATTATGTCTCTTGCCTATTATATCCAGTCAATAGCGCCGCAAAGTCCATCAGATATGGGAATGATGATGGGACAGGATATCCACCCGGATGAAAGGCTCGGCATGATGATAGATCATGTAATGATGCCGTCGATCATTGAGGACTCAAATATAATAAGAAAAGATAATAGGGGCCGTCTGGGTATCATGATTCAAAGGATAACTCCGGAATTGGCAATGTTATTTAACCTTTCTGATGATAAAGGAGCTTTGGTTTCGGATGTTATTGAAGGAAGTCCTGCAGAAAGAAGCGGCATTGAAAGAGGAGATGTTATTGTTGAATTTGACGGCAAGCCTGTTAAATCTGTGGAGGAACTTCCAAAAATCGTCGCGCAAACAGAACCAGGTATAGAATTAGAAGTAGTTGTCATTCGTAACGGCAAAAGAAAAGCGATTAAAACCAGATTAGAACGACCCGAAGATCCAGGAGGTACAACATCTGATAATATTGAAAAAATGGGCCTTCGTGTTCATGTTATAACTCCCGGGTTGATGCAAAGGCTTGAACTTGATTCGCCGAATGGTGTTCTTGTTACCGATGTTGTTCCTAACAGTCCTGTCGGCGCCGCAGGGATTGTACGCGGAGATGTAATTACGGAAATTGATAGAAAAAAAATAAATAACCTGAATGACTTTCAGGATATGATGAATAAAACGAACAATAAAGATACCATGCTATTTCTTATTAAAAGAAGCGGAAGCACCCTGTTTATAGCTGTGAAAAAGGAGATTAATAAATGAAAATTTTTGCCAAATATGCATTTGTTGTTGTTTCAATAATCAGCACCAGCCTCTTTATATCAGAAGGAAATCTGTTTGCCGATTCATCTAAAGAAGAGCGCTCTTTTAAACTGGCAGAAAAAGACAAAAAAAAGGATGACAAATATCAATTCCTTTTTGAAACGGGCCCCTTTGAAGGTTTTGTGGCCCCGGACTTTACCCTTTCCGATCTTAATGGTAATCCGACTTCCCTTTCTCAGTTCAGAGGAAAGATAGTTTTTCTTAATGTTTGGGCTACATGGTGCGGACCTTGTAAAACTGAAATGCCGTCTATGGAAAAACTTTACCAGAAATTTAAAAAAGAGGATTTTGTTATGCTCGCGATAAGTATAGACCGCCAGGGGAAGTCCGTTGTTATACCATTTTTGGAGGAAATGGGACTTACGTTCCCGGTGCTTCTTGATCCAAATGGCAGTATTCAGAAACTTTATAAGATCAGGGCGCTTCCTTCTTCTCTTATTATAGATAAAATGGGATTTGTAGATACGCGCGAAGCCGGCGCCAGGGATTGGTCCAGCTCCAGTATGATTAAATTATTCGAGGAGTTAATAAATGAGGAAACACTGGACCAGTCGGGGACCATCAAAATAAAAGACTGAATTTCGAGGAAAGTTAAAAAGGGAAACAAAAAAAGCATGGCTTTTGGCTTAGTCGTACCTTATGCAAACATTTTGTTATACAACGGTAAAACTATTTAATCATAACAAAGGTTTTACCATGAGATTTTATTCAATAATTTTTTTAGCCGTTTTTTTATTACTTCCTGATTCTGTTCACGCAGGAGATTCTTCTCCTTTCCGGTTTTCTCCCAGACCAAACAAAGCTCACCTGATTAACTGGCATACATGGGAAAAAGATGTTTTTGAAAAAGCTCAAAAACTGGATAAACCGATTTTCATGGACTTAACCGCTATATGGTGCCACTGGTGCCATGTGCTGGATGAAACCACTTTATCGGATCCGGAAATTATTCGCTTGTTGAATAAAAATTTTATTAATCTGCGTGTGGATGCGGACAAACGACCCGATATTTTTCGGCGCTATAATCAGGGAGGACTGCCAAGCGTTGCACTTTTAGCTCCTACAGGAGAAGTCTTATTTGGTGGAACTTATATAAAACCAGAACCTATGGGAGAAATCCTTCAGCAAGTTAGTCAAATTTATAAAGAGGAAAGGGACACTATATACGAAAAGATTGATTTAATGAATCGCCAGACAAAAGCCGCAATGGAAGAAATCCCTGATTCCAATGCTGAATTAAAACGAATCGCTATAGACCAGGTATTGCAATCTATAAAAACTGTTTTTGATCCGATCAATGGGGGATTTGGGCAGGTCCAAAAGTTTCATCATCCACCGGCAATCCGGCTTGCCTTTCTTAAATATCATCAGACTAAAAGCAACTCGCTTCTACGAATTATTACGAAAACATTAGACAAAATGAGCCAGGGGGGAGTCTTTGACAATTTGGAAGGTGGGTTCTTTAGATATTCTACTACACAGGATTGGTCAAAGCCTCATTTTGAAAAAATGCTGGATGGCAATGCCGGCCTGCTGCAAAATTATCTGGAAGCCTATCAACAAACCGGTAATGAAAAATATAAAAAGACCGCAAAAAAAATCCTGAATTATGTTGAAAACAATCTTCAGCATCACCAGGGCGGTTTTTATGCAAGCCAGGATGCTGATGAATTATATTATACCCTGACCCTGGAAGAGCGAAAAAAACGTTCTTCACCCTATGTTGATAAGACAATTATTACAAATTTAAACGGAATGATGATATCCAGCTACCTCATGGCAGCAAATGTTTTGAAAGAAAAGAAATATTATGAATTTGCCGTCAAATCAATTAAATTTCTGATCGCGTCTAATTATAAAAAAGGGAAAGGCTTTCTTCATTATGTCGAACAGGATGATGGAGACTCTGGTTTTTTGCCCGATCAGGTATGGATGCTGAAGGCTGTTCTTGACGCCTATGAATCAACCGGGGATAGTTTCTTTTTAAATTATGCCAGAGATATAGTTGCAGATATAAAATTAAATTATTTCGACCCAAAAAAAAGAAATCTTCGGGACATACCAAATGGGTCATTGGAGGTAGCCGCGTTACGCTTTCCAATGGCCCCAAAAGTGGAAAACTCTATTGCCTCAGAAAATCTATTACGGCTTTATTATTATACTTATAATAAGGATTACTATAATCAGGCGGAGACCATTTTAAAAAGTTTCTGGCAGAATAACGTTAACTATAACATTTTTGATGAAAACTATGCCTTAGCTTTGGAACGATACTTTAACTATCCGATCTCCATGGTTATTGTGGGAGACAAAAAAGATCCGCGAACTCTGGCTTTATTTCAAGAATCTCTTAAAATATATGAACCAGGCAAAATCGTGCAGCTTTTAGATCCTGTAAAAGATATTGAAATAATTAAAAATGGAATTTTTCCAAACCCTGAAACCCCAAGCCTGTTTATTTGTATTGAAAACCGTTGTTCCCTTCCTATTGTAAAACCGGAAACAGTGGCTCAGGCCCTTCATGACTTTTTAAATCCGGATATCAGTAAGTCTTGAAGTTGATTTGAGATAGGAGATAGATTTGAGAATGGCTCCCCGGAGGAGAAATCGGTATATGAAGTATGTTTGAATGATTTGGAAGAAAGATACTACACTTTCACCACATAAGTTCCGGCTATTTTGTCGTGCCAGCCCTGCTTATTTTTATCAAACAGCACCCAGAGAAAACCAAGATACATTGCTAACCCTGAAATGAAATACCCTCCCCACCGGATAAAAGCAATTTTAAAATTCAATGGTTCTCCGGAAGTTTGAATTGTTTTAATTTTTAATAATCCCTTCCCTAAGCTCTGTCCTGTCACACTATGAAAATAAGTAAAATAAACTGAACTTAAGATGAGACCGGCAAATAAATATAAAACAACGTATAGCAAAAAACCTTTTGCCTGAATCGTGTCCGTTGTAAAAAGATCGGCAGGCATGACATCCTCAAGGCCGATACTTCTTTCGAGGGGGAATAAACTTATTTTTGTAGCAAGGTCCAAAAAAACGAGGTCAATAGTTATAGCTACGGCTCTTTTCCAAAAACCAATTTTTACCACTTTATTCAAGTTCCAGTTTTAAATCGTCATCCAGCTCATTATCATCTTTCTTTTTTTCCGGTTTTGGTTCTTCCACACTCAATTCTTCATCAAGTTCCAGATCTGCTTCGAAATCTTCCAAATCCATGGTCAATTCATCATCTGAAACTTTTTCCTCTGTTGGAGCTGGAGTTGGCGCTGGGGTCGGTGTTTTCGTTTCTTCAACTTCTACGTCATCAAAGCTTAAGTCAATTTCACCACTTTCTTTTTCTGCCGGAGGTTTTTCCGGCTCACCCGTTTCTACAGTTACTTCTTTAGCCTCTCCAGCAGTCGATTCGATTTCCTCTTCATCGAGGATTAACTCAATCCCACCGTTCTCTTTTTCTTCTGCTGGTGGTTCTGCCGGCTTTTCTAGGTCCGCGGCTATTTTTGTAACTTCATCGGCGGCTGCATCATCTTCTTCCAGATCAAGTGAAATTTCTTCAGCAGGTTCATCAGCGCTTTCGGTTGTATCAGTGACACCCTTTATTTCCGTAACAATATTTTCCAGGCTTCCATCTTCTTCTTCAACGACAGTTACAACACCTTCTTCATCTGTTTCTTCTGCACTGGCTACTTCCTCTTCTTTGGCTTTCTCTTCCAGATATTCAACAACCATCAAATCCCTGGGCTCATGTCCGTAAAAACTGTGTTCTGACTTAAAAGCTTCCAGATTTTTCCGGCACTTTTTACACTCATTTAAATATTCAAAACTTACATATCCGCATTTCGGGCATTTCATCTTACTAACCTCTCAATTAGGATTTATTCATAAAGAGTATTATAAAACAACGGGATGGTCAAGAAAAAACTCTAAAATCAAAAAACCTAAATTTCATTTCAGCATAGAGTCTTTTGGCCGGATGATGCATTGCTATGACAGATTAAATTTTTTTCAAATCTACTTTATTTCCCGGTGCAATAAAACTCGATGCGGCAAATCTGAGCTTAGCTCTGTAAGACAGCAGGGGATGCGTTCGTTAAACACTTTCATTTAACAAATATCCGGGGTAATCATCCACTTAACAGACCAACCCTTATTTTCTTCGTCCCGGATAAGCTTTACAATACAGCTGGTTTGAAAACGTACGGCATTCTGATTTTCATTTCCGCATAAAAGCGCGGAAGCCAGCTTAGCCATATAAGGAAGATGTCCTACAACCATAAGATTATTATCGCTCCTTTGAATTTCATCCTTCATCGAAGAGATATCGTCCATAGGCGCAATACCGCTCCTCTGTTTTAGTTCTGTAACACTCTTAATGGCTTCTGCCAGTTCATTTGCCGTTTGCTTTGCCCTGAGCTTGTCGCTGTGAAAAATAGTTTCAACCGATATATCGAGTTTGTTGACAAACCCGGCTGTCTTTCGGACATTTGCAAAACCGAGATCAGTAAGTCCCCTTTCCGGGTCTTCATCTTTGGTTTTTGCTTCCGCGTGTTGTACCAGGTATAGTTCCATAGCAAGTAACTATTTAATAAGAAAAGAAAATGGCTTTAATCCCCCAGCCCAGCAAAACAAACCAAATTAGAAGATAGAACCACTGGTCTTTTAGGATAAATTTGAAATCCTGGTTATCAGCCCAGTTAATTATATTTTGACCGTATTTTGCCATTCCGATAGTAATAATCAAAACTATAAATAAAGTTGTCGCAAGAATTTGTACAATTGTTACACCCGAGCTAACAAGAAAGTACAATACTATTGTCGCTAATATAAACGCTACTGCAGACGTGACTTCCGGCTTAATATAAAACTTTCTCGCAAAATCAAGCCAAGCCCGAGGGGACACCAGAATAACAACCAATTTTATAACTGAAAAGACTATAAGAATTGTAGCTAAAATTTCCAATGTCCCGAATGTCATTTTACCCTTCTCCTATGTTGAATAATAGCTTGTTAATAATTCGCATCCGCATATTAATGTTATTATACTACATCAATATAATAACATTTTATTTAGTTAAACTCCCTACGGCAAGACTTTCGGGAACGCGTTTACTAAAAACGTCAACTCTTCATAGAAACTTTTCTATGGGCAAATTTGTGAAACAAATTTTTTGTTAATTTTTAATTTATAAAATGATTTCCTGGATAGAAGTTACAATTAAGATACCGTCAGAGATTGCTGAGGCTGTAAGCAGTTTCTTGTTTGAACTCGGCTCTTCAGGAGTTGTTACAGAAGATACAATTTCTGATGAAAAAGAGAATGGAATCTATCATTTAAAAGGTTATTTCCTTGATAACGATAAATTTTCGTCAATATTTTATAAGATTTCTTCCTATCTTAATTCTCTTAGAGAAATTGGCTTTAATACAGGACCAAACCGGGTAACAATTGAGAAGATAAAAAATGAAGATCTTTCTGAAAATTGGAAACAACATTTCAAAACTATGGAAATAGGGAAAAACCTCGTTATAAAACCACCATGGGAAGTTTATGAAAACCGGGGAGAAAAAATCTGTATTCAAATAAACCCTGCCCGGGCTTTTGGCACCGGCGGGCACCCGACAACAAGACTTTGCTTAATACTTTTAGAAGAAGCATGCGCCAGAGAAAAAGAAATTTCGTCAATGCTTGATGTGGGCTGTGGTTCTGGGATTTTAGCTATTACCGGAAAAAAATTGAATGTTGAAAAAGTTGTGGGTGTCGATAATGATCCGATAGCCGTGGAAGAATCCTATAAAAACATAAAGCAAAATGATCTTGAAAACAAAATTGAATTTTTTGAAGCGAAATTGGAAGATATTAATGGGCGTTTCTCACTAATCGTTGCCAATATATTCTCGGGACCAATCTGCAGGATGATGCCGGTTTTTAAAGAAAAATTATTCCCCAATGGGAAATTAATTACCTCCGGCATAATGAATGATCAGGAGGGCACTGTTCTTGGCTTTGCTGAAGAAAACGGTTTTACGTTAGAAAAAAGGATGAGAGAAGATAACTGGTCAGCATTTTTATTTACAATAAGATAGAATTTTACAGGTAAAATTTTTATCGATTTAGCTTGAAATGGTACTAGAATTGCAGCCATTAAATTGCTTAAGGAATTTTTATTAATGCCGATATTATAATTAAAAGCTTTAAGCTGGAGGGTTAAAAAATGGATAATGGTCAAATTCCGGAAGAAGATTACAGAAAATTATACGATGCTTTTGTACATGCCATAGGAAGCTCTACGGAGATTCGATCGATAATCGAAAATTTAAGAGAAAGAAATAAAATCAATTCTATATCCATGTTTGCCTTGATAGTCAAGTTAGAAGAATTGTTAGGCGCTTCCTCTTTGCCCGCGAAGACAAACCATCCCGTAATAAAGAAAAAAGAAACGATAAAATGTGTAAATGAGGCTTTGGAAGGGGAATATATTGACGGGGAAAAATTGTCCCCTAGTGAAATAGCTTTTGAAGAATTTTGCCGGAAAAATTTCGACGAGGCAAAGTGGATGAAAGAAAACAAAATAAAATTTTAGTCTTGAAAAAGAAATTATCGCCGCTTTGCGTCCTATCCAGTTACAACCTTTTTTTATTCATTTCTTCTTCGTAATACTTGTTGTACAAGACTTCCCATTCATTAGACCCTTCCCAGATGTCCTTTGAAAGAGAAGTTAATTTATTTTTTACTAAACTATCCACTTCATCGTCAACCGATAATACTTCCGTTATAACTTTGACTACCTGGAGTCTCACATCGGTTATTTCAGCGATATAATCCAGTTCTTCTCTTTTATCAAAGTCATCCATAATACAGTTTGCCAGCTGATTTATTTTTTCCCTGGACAATTTCATAGAACCAGATCCCTTTCCCTGACCAGTTTCTTTTTAATCATTTGAAACATTCTCCTATGATCAACATTTCCAGTGTCCATTTCGTTCGCGTGACTTGTGATTATTTTTTTAACTTCTTCGTCTAATTTATCTTCAATCATTAAATCCTCAATGATAATGTCGGCAATGATCTCTTTCAGTTTGGAGGAATCTTCGGTAAAGATGATAAATTCCTCGTCAAGCAGCGACGAAGTCAGCTTGTCTGAAATAAGCTCTACCATTTCTTTTTTTAATCTCATGATCTTTAATCTTCTATAAAAAATAAATGAACCGCTTAGGTTATCCTATAATAACACAGTCCAGCTTCGCCGCAACCACAATTCGGCATGGAAAACAGAATTCAAGTCTTCACAGCTATTCCCCTTTGGGCGAATCTGCGGAGCTAATTGGACAATTTCCGGGGAAATCGCCCGGAGGGTTGAGACCAAGGATGGCAGAGCTAAGCTCAGCTTTGTCGAAATCACAATTTTTGCCACGAAAATCACAAAGAATTTTTATTGTTACAACTTTGCAGGCTTTAGAGTTCATATTATAGTTTTCATGACAAAAAATTTTTTTAAATAGGACCACAGCGGCTAAAAAAGCATAATTTTGCAAGTTTAGAGTACAGAGGATTCAATTAGAGCATGATCTTTAAGTTTTTTCACATAAGTGTATGGTAGTTTTATCTTTCCTATCAGAGGAGTCAATTTTCCCTTTCCATGGCAATCAGATCCCCCGGTTACATAAAGATCATATTTTTTTCCAATAGCTAAAAGACATTTCGAATGCTTTTTGTCAAATTTGGAATGATAGACTTCCAAACCTTTTAAGCCTATTGAAATTAATGAACGGATTAAATCGTCCAGATGTTCTGACTCGGGATGAGCGAGAACAGGTATACCCCCGGCACTTAGTATCAATTTAATAGCCTCCTGAGGGGTTAAGGCATCTACTTTTTCATAAGCCGGTTTGTCGGAACCTATATATTTGTCAAATGCTTCATAGATATGGGAAACAATTTTATTTTTACAAAGAAAATGAGCCAGGTGCAGTCGGCCCATAGTTCCGGGACCAGCAAATTTCGATAAGGTATCAAAATCAATATGTACATCCTGTGCGTTCAGGTTATTCACGATCTTCTTTAACCTGTTCTCCCTTTTTTTCTTTAGTTCAGCCAGGGTCTTTTGTAACGCGATATCCTGACAATCAATGAAATACCCCAAAAGGTGAATTTCTCCATCCCCGGTTGAAGCGCTCAGTTCAATGCCCGGAATGACTTCAATACCGTATTGCTTGGCTTCTGAAACTGCAATAGCAACACCTTCAACAGTTTCGTGATCAGTAATAGAGATAGCCTTAAAGCGGTGTCTGAAGGCGTTTTTTAAAACAACTTCAGGAGATGAAAAACCATCGGAAAAGGTAGTGTGCAGGTGCAAATCAGCGTATTCTTCGATCATAAATTCCATACCTCAGACAGTCAATGTGCTTGGAGCGGGAGACGGGACTCGAACCCGCGACATTCAGCTTGGGAAGCTGACACTCTACCAACTGAGCTACTCCCGCCTAGATGATTAATTATAGCAAAAAATTAAAATATTAACTTATATGTTCTGTACTAATAAAGCAAAAATCTTTGAGAGGAATAATTGTTAAACAGGTAGGGACGCTACTTGAGAATGCTTCTCTTATTTTTAAGGCATGAAATAATGATAAAAAAATTACAAAATCAACGATAATTTAGATTTAACTTCCGCCAAACCCTGCTGCTGAGATAATGGGGTTTGCCAGGATAGGGAGATAATTACTTCATACAATTCTTCAGGAATTCGGCATTGCTGTTTACTAATCACTTCATCCAGCCACTTATAAAATTCTTGTGCAGGATTTTCGGCATTGCTGTTTGAGTAAATAAGATTTACCGCTTCAAGAATTGCCCAATAATGAGCTATTTCGCTTGCTTCTTTAAGAAAAGAGATTGTAAGTTTATCAATAGCTTGTTTTTTGATATCTTCATTGCTTGAAGCAAGGACACAGAGAGCCAAAACTCTACAGGCAAATGCAAAATCAATTTCTTTAGTAAATTTAGAAATATCTAACCGAGTAACTACATCCTTTAACAATTTGTCGTTTGATTGAGCAACAGGTTCACTTAAGGCTATGTTAAGACACATAATGTCCAAAATGTCGCATGGATTAACGTTTTTAATTTTTTGCAATGTATTTATTAGAATCATTTCCAGGTCATAAGATTTTATTTTTTCAATAGCATTCCTGTCTGCGTCTTCAAAAGACTCAAGGGGTTCTTTATTAAAAAATTCTATGGATTCTTTTATTTTAATGAGTGGGTTTCCGGTAAAAAAGGAGCCATAAAAGTTTTTTGTCAGCTTAAAGGGTTTAATTATTTCTTCGGAACCTTTAATTTCCCCCTTTGGTAATGCCTTTGCAATGTTCAATAACTTTCCAGATAACTCCTTACTAAACCACGCAAGCTTTTCCTTGTGTTTCAATATAATAGTAAGAGTTCCTGATATTACCGTGCGAACAAGGCTTGACTTCTCAGGGTGTGAAACTTCAAGGAATTGATTATAAGTATTTTCAAATAAGTCCTTTCGCTGCTCTTTTGCTCTGTCTATAAACCATTTAGAAAGCTCAGAATGATTAAAAATAAAGTTATGTTCTTTTCGCAAATTATCAAATACGTCTACCATGGCTCCCGCATATGCATAAACCCAAATAATCTTTTCTTTATCAGAATATTTTTTAAAAACATTGTTACCCTTCATCATGCTCCACGCAAATTGCAAAGCAGTGACATAAAAATCATAAAGACTGTGGAGTTCAGAAATATCTTTGCATAATTCTGGATTTAACAGCTTTTCAAGAATTGACTGGATCTCCCCCTTTTCCGATGGTCCACTTTCTTGAAAAGCCAGGAGAATATCCAGGCAGTTTTGGAGAACAACCGGGTTGGAGGACACTAAAGCTTTTTCTGAAACGAAATCAATTACATCTTTAAGATGTTCTTTTTCCTCCCTTATTACTGTTTTGAGTAGTTCCGAAAGAGCAATCTTATTACCAAAGGGAAAATTCAGAATATCTGTTAAAGCTTTTTTAATTCCATCCATCTCAATCTTTTTTTGAACAAAAGAATTCCATTCTTCAGAAAACTCAGATGAATTTTCAAAAGCTCTATTTGGCAAAGAATAATAGTTTTTAAATATTGCAGGGTTTTTTGGGAAAAACAAATCCTCTCCCATTTCTATCTGTGCTTTTACAAAATCAGCCGTTCTTCCCCAATAATATGCCCAACTGCTGCCCGCTTCTTCTTCAATCTCCTTCGCTGTTTTTTTATAATCATTTTCATCAGTAAAGCCTTCTTCATATTTTTTGTGTTTTTCAGGTGAAATCTTAAGATAAGGAGCAAGTTCATTTAAAAACTGTTTTCTAATTTCGGAATTCGGATGGAACAACTTGATAAGTGGCTCAAGGTGAGTGCGTTTAAATTTCTTGTCATCTTCAGACTTAAAGTCAACGCAAAGGCCCGCTAAAAAAAGAGATGATTCTTGCCACAGTATGGTGAAAGAATAATTTTTAAGATTCTTTTGTAATTTTTTTCCAGTTCCTTTTTCTATAGATTCAAAAGCCCACTGTTTCCATACCGAAGAAGGAATTTTCAGGTTTTCAGAAATAGTTATCGTACGATCCAGGTACTTAGAAAAAACGTCATTTATATCCTTTTCGGATAACAAAAAATCCAGCATTTTAACAGGTAAATTTGAGAGTACCGAGGCAAGAATTCTCAACCAAATTTCTATACTCTTTTTATCTTCTTTTTCTACATCAAAAACTAATTGCTTAACAAAAAAATTAGTTTTTTGAAATAGTAGTTTTTCGATTTCAGGATTTAAGTCCCAGTTGTTTTTAAAGTAATGACTATGTAGCCAATTAAAATACCCTGAAACGTTATCAAGAGACTCAACGTCTGTAAAAATAATATTAAATCCAACAAATAGCAGAAGAAACTGAAGTGTAGAAGCTGCAACTTTTTGATCGGATTTTTTCTGTAAAAGATGAGTTATCTCATCAGGCCCCTTCCATAAGTGCTTTATTATCCAATGTGATATGGCTTCCTTTCTGTCGAGTGAATACGTTTTATCAATCCATGTCATTTCTAAAAGATCACGACAAATCCTTTGATGCTGCAAATAATACAATACAGCTTCTGGTTGTTTTCCTTCTATATTTGAGTTTTTATTTAATGCAGATGCTTTCTTAAAAACGTTAGCTATATATCTTCTAATTGTTTTTAATTCATAAATCTCCTGGATTTTTACTTGTGATGTGATAGAAGCCACATTTAAGAAATGCATCACCAATTTTGGATCGAGAGGAAGGAACTGAGCATTCATCTCCAATAATTTAAAAATCAACCTGTAATGCTCTTTCTCCGAAATAATTTTTTTAGACTTAAGTTTAAATAAAATCTCACCTGTTCCAATAATTGGAGATTGGTTTATATTTAAGTATTGGCGTGCATATCTTTCATCCATCCACAGAGGTATGTTCATTGTTTCAGCAATCTTAAAGCTTTCTTCAAATATTTGAGAACACACTCGCTCAGGGGTTTTATTTTTAGTGTCTAAATGGATAGAGGGGAAATAGTAATTTTTATTCAGACGTCCACTTATATGATGATGCAGACCATTCAACCAGCTTGAAGCATCATTTTTAAATTCATAACCTGTCAGTTCTCTGTTAATTTGCTCTGCTTCTGTTTTTAGCATGGAAACGTCAAAAGTTTGGGTCAGCTTTTCAAGAATATTAAACTCAGCAAAAAACTCTATTGTGAGAGTGTCTATAAATAACTTTGGCAGTCTCAATAGAGCTTGTACTATGCTATCCCGGCATGGCTCATTGACACATTGGCTGGCTGCTTCATTCATGTCATCTTTAGCCAGCACTCCCAATTCGCAAAGCGATTTCAACGCTTCCCCAGGGAATACACGAATTCCGATAAGTTTGCTGTTTAAACTGTATTTTTTCTCATTTTCTCTGAGAAGATGTTTGGCAAGAACTTGCCCTTTCTCCCTAGTCGCAAAATAGAACAAAGTAGCTTCATCCTGTCCAATATCATTTACCTGATAATCTTTAAGAACACTCTTATCAACAGATTCCGAAACAAGCCTTATTTTTCCTGAGTCAATAATCTTTTTAACATTTTGCTGCACATGTATTCTGCTTATTTGGAATTCTTTAGATTTATTAACTTCAAAATGAATACCTGCTAAAAGTGACGGAGGAATAATTATTTTTGAAAAAGCTTTTTCTATGAGAGGGAGAATATTCAGCTCCTGTGCAAGAAGAAGAGAGGTATAATCAGCAATAATTTCATCAGGGATTTTTTTAAGAGTCTCTTCATTAACAAAAGGCTGGCTACCGCACTGGATAAATAATGGATATTTATGTTCCCATTTTTCTGATTTGTTAATATGAAACCTGATAAACCAGTCAAACCCTAAAGATTGTCGATCCAAATCCATTAGGAAATGTGCAGGACATTTAGCTTCAACATACATTTTCCATCTATCTTCCCGCTCCTCCCTCCAATATTGATTTTTTTTAATAAATTCATCCAAGTTAATTAGTTGTAAGTAGTTCGACTCGGGGAATTTTCGTTGAAATGTTTGGAGACTCTTTGACGCCTCTTTATCATGACCTGTGTGATAACCTGTAAAAATAAAATTCATCCACACATCTGGATCATCTGGGAATACTTCTTTTGCTTTCTGTGCAATTCGAAAAGCCTCATCAGGACTATCTACAAGCAATATCTGACTGGCTTTAAGGCGAAGATTTTTGTCAGCCCATTCTGTGTCACTTGATTCTTTTAGGAAAAGAGCTGCTTTTTCTTTTTTCCCGGTTTGAATATAAGCATGGGTTAAATAGTTTGCAAGTATCGGGTCAGGTTTTTCTTCGACAATTTTCTCTAAATGTGGTACAGCTACATCAAGACGGTTTAGCCTGACTAAACAGTCTATTCTTATTCTGTCAAGATGCTCAGGGAGTTTGGATTCAAGAAACAAGTGTGAATGTTTTTCCAATACTGCTAGGCAATCCTCATAGTTATGAGTTTTGTAAAGAGCATAGGTTAAAAATGAAATAGATATAGGTTCGGGCTGTTTCTCTGTCATAATTTGAGCGTATTTTTTTAGCTTTTCCCATTGTTCGGTTTTTCTGAAAAAGCCACATAGATTTGAGAGGTCAAGCATCAACCCTGATTTTTCGTACAGTTGAGTTCCTATTTCCTCCACCTTTTTATTGTCGCTTATGCGATCATAGAACATTGTTTCCAATCTCATATTTTTTATCGGATCATCAGGTGAATATTTTTCTAAAACTTCAGATGCTTTAATTGATTCACCTGCCTTTATCTGAAAATCCATCATTTGTTCCAACCAAACGTTCATTGCATCCATTTCCTCAAAGCTTTTTATCTTTTCTTCAAGAAGGATAATGGCCTCTTTAGTTCTATTTTTAATCTCATAAAGCTTTAAAAGCATGTAAATGTTGTTTAAATTAAAATTTTTACTGATTATTTTCGTTTCAAGAGTTTTTATTGAACGGTTTTGATCAAACGGGACACTCCATTCTATGCAGTAGAACAAAGCCGTAAAGTTGGCAGGTTCTTTATTTAGCATACTTACCGAAAGTTTCTTAGCGTTACCTTGGAACTGTGGATGATAAGCCATGCATAGCAACAAAAATTGCCTGATATTTAAAACCTCGTACTTTTCCTGTTCGCCAGCTTCTTCAAAAAGTGTGATTGCTTTTTCGTAATAGCTAATAGCTTCTTTTAGCAATTGAGACTGCTCATTTGTGGGATTAAATAAAGTAGGATTTATCGATGCAGGATTCATAATTCTCGGTTTTTCATCAAAAAATTCAGGCAAGGCTTCCCAAAACTTAATATGACCGGCGTGAACATAATGAGTCGGATGCTTCGGAGATTTTTTGATAGCATTGTTTATCGCTTCATTTGCTTTCACAAAATTCCTATTAAGCCTGTGGCGACAAGCTAATAGTTGAAATGAAACACTGTTATGTTCAATTTCACTTTTATTCCAGATATCATCAAATTTCTCTAACTTTTTATGGTCAAGGTACATCGCAAGAGTGAGGTTAAAAACGTGTTGGCTATTAATCGGTTTAAGAATCTCAAGCGCTTTTTCATATTGTTTGTCTTCAGAAAGCAACATAGCTTCAAGAGGTCTGGTATCAAAAGAGAGGTCTATTTCGCGAACAGTTTCCAGGCATTTTTTTGAATTTGTTTTCTCAGCAGGAATTATGAGGCTTAATATACCGAGGATATACCAGAATTTTGCTCTAACCGAGGGTGAAAGTTTATTCAGGCCAGTTTGAAAACGGTCAATATGAGACTTAAGTTCCTTGATTGACTCAACCTGCTTCCCCTCCCTGAAATGTTCTCTAATTTCATCACACTTTTTTGATAGCTCTCTATCTAACTCACTCTTAAGGCTTTTAATATCAAAATCTTTATTAACAAGAAGCTCTCCCATCTGACTTTGCTTGGTGGGAAAGTCAACTTGATGTAACTGGAATTGTCTTAAAAGAGCCTCTAAAGCTTCCGGCCCAATAAAATCTTTAACCCAACCTTCCCCAAAAAAATCATATACTTTTCTGTGGTGATCTTTCAGTATTTTGGATAGTTTTACTTCATCCCAAACATCAAAAATAATATCTTTCTTTTCTAGTTTACGAGTTTGTTTAAGAATCTCATCCTGACACTTATTTGAGATTAAAGATTTCTTACTACAGAGCACAAAATGTGAAGGCTGAGGGTTCCATTGTGCTTTGAGGAACTTCTCTACTGCATCTCTTATGTCAGATGGTCCAAATTGCTCAACACGTTTACACTGATAGACCCTCTGTCTACCATTTTTAAAATCCTTAGGATACGCAATCAAATCGATCCCTTTTTGGTTCTCTCCAAGTTTTCCATAAACATTGCACCCCCGAATTTTATGATCAATTTCAACTATGTCTTTGCAGATAAACTCAAAGTAACCCCATGGAAGAGAATTAAAAGGAAGAACCTGAAGTTTTGGCCTTACAGGATGAGGAATATTATCCGGTTTTGAAGGTTTATGAAGTAAATAATCAGGAAGTTCTTTAGTGCTACTATTTATGTCTTCATTACCACTTTTCCGCTTTTTTATTTTTCTCTTTTTGCTCATAACAGTAATGTATCGTTAGAAAACATATTTGACAATATAAAAAATTGAATATAAAAAATATATTGTTCTTTATTAAAATGGACAAAACATTTTATAAATAGAAAAGGACGATATATAGAAGTTAGTCTGTAGTTTAAGTACTGATTTGAGGATTAGACCATAAAGCGAATAATTCGGCGGTATGCAGAATAAAAATTTTAGCGGATATAGGTGCGTGTTGTTTGTAACTCAAAAGAAGGGAGGCTTAAAACTTTGAAGGTAGATAGAAAGACTAAACCCAAAACAACTAAATTGATTCGCCATCAGTCAATTACAGAAAAAATCCTTCTCGTCAGGAACAAAAAAGTAATACTGGATAGAGACCTTGCGGAACTTTATGGAGTAAAACCGATTCGTCTCAGAGAGCAAGTAAAAAGGAATATAAAGAGATTCCCGAGAGATTTTATGTTTCAGCTTAATGATCAAGAGATTGATCTTATGGTATCGCAAATCGCGATACCTTCCAGGAAGCATCTTGGAGGCCATAAACCCTATGTTTTTACAGAGCAAGGTGTAGCCATGCTTTCAAGTGTTCTTAACAGTGAGAGGGCAATAGAGGTTAATATTCTAATTATGCGGGCTTTTGTCAAGTTAAGAGAAATATTATTAACCCATGCAGACCTGAAAAAGAAGATTGACCGGTTAGAAAAAAAATATGAATCCCATGACAAGGAAATAAAGTTTGTCTTTGAGGTTATTAAGCAATTATTAAATCCACCATTACCACCAGAAAAACCAAAAAAGAAGATAGGTTTTAAGGCAGAAGGGAAGTGATTAAATAAAAAAAATGATCCTCCACTCATACGTTTCAGATTTCAAATCAAATGGTTTATAAATACAACATGGAGGGAACTTTATTATTTTGTCAAAACTTTTTGTTCTTGACCTCATTATTCGATATAGCTATGATATCGACATTTGAAAATCAAAAAAGCAGCCAAGTTTGATTTCTCCGACAAGATTATAGTTTTTATTGCCACCGGAGCTTATGTCGGTTATTTCCCTTTTGCGCCCGGGACCCTGGGTACCCTCTGGGGTATTGTTTTCTATTATCAGTTCTTAGAGCTTCAGCCGCTTTTTTATGTCTTCATTACATTAGTTTTATTTTTTATAGGCGTACGGATTTCAGATCGCGCTGAGAAAGTTTTCGGCAAAAAAGACGATGGGAAAATTGTTATTGATGAAATTTCCGGTATGATGTTTTCTTTAATTTTTATTCCAAAAAAACTTGAGCTGATAATAGCGGCTTTCGTGTTGTTCAGGATATTTGATATATTAAAACCAATAAAGAAGCTGGAAAAGATTGAAGGGGGAATGGGCATAATGGCAGACGATCTTTTCGCCGGGGTTCTTACAAATGTTCTTTTACAAATCTATGTTTATGGTATCCTGTAACCCTTTAGGGCAAAAAGAATTCCAAATATAAAATTGCAAATAACAACTATCTTTACAAGTAAAATAATAAATATTTTGTTGCGGATTCGTTGCGCTGTGTCAATTTAGTGTAATCCGTTAGATTTAATAAAATGGATTTAATCAGGGCTTTTATCGCAATTTCAATACCGGCTCCGGTTCAAAATGTGGTAGAAAATATACAGGGTAGATTCAAGAAAATCAGAGTGCCTATACGATGGGTAAGACCTTCAAATCTGCACCTGACTCTTAAGTTTCTTGGTAATATTACTCAAGAACAAATTGAAGGAGTGAAAAAATGTTTAACAGAGGCAGGCCAGGGGGTAAATTCCTTTACTTTAAAAACATCCGAGATTGGAGGTTTTCCAAACTTAAATTATCCTAAGGTTTTGTGGCTTGGATTTTCCGATCCAGACGGACAACTCCATAAATTAGCAGAAAATATTGAGTTTCAACTACAAAAAATAGGATTTGAACCGGAAAGACGAAAATTCACGCCTCACCTTACTATCGGCCGGATAAAATCACCAAAAGGAAAAAAAGATTTTATCCGATTACTTCATGAAGAAAAAAATGTTTCCTGCAATGATATTTGTGTATCATGTTTTAAACTTATTAAAAGTGATTTAAAACCAACCGGGCCTAAATATTTTGCTTTGCATACTTTTAATCTTAGAAAGGTCGTATAACAGTTTTCAATGAAAATAAAAAATCTGTGTAATTTATATCTTTAAGTACTAACAACTTTTTAAAGGAGTAGTTAAGATGGCTGGCAAAGAGGGAAAAGAGAAAGCGCTGGATTTAGCATTCGCTCAAATCGAACGTCAATTTGGCAAAGGATCCATAATGAAACTCGGCTCCGGAGCAATCGACAGGGATGTTTCTGTAATTCCAACCGGGTCCATCTGTCTTGATTCTGCTTTAGGAGTCGGGGGGATTCCGCGGGGCAGGATTATAGAAATTTATGGCCCCGAATCTTCCGGGAAGACAACTCTGTCGCTTCATATTGTGGCTGAGGCCCAGAAACAAAAGGGTGTTGCCGCTTTTGTGGATGCCGAACATGCCCTTGACCCTGTTTACGCAAAAAATCTCGGAGTCAATACGGATGATCTGCTGATTTCACAACCTGATACCGGCGAGCAGGCGCTGGAAATAGTTGAAGTGCTCGTAAGAAGTGGAGCTGTTGACATAATTGTGGTTGATTCTGTCGCGGCCCTAGTTCCAAGAGCTGAACTGGAGGGAGAAATGGGCGCTTCCCACATGGGGCTGCAGGCCAGGTTGATGTCCCAGGCAATGAGAAAATTGACGGCCATCATTAGTAAATCCAAAACAGCGTTAATTTTTATTAATCAGATTCGTATGAAAATCGGTGTCATGTTCGGTAACCCGGAAACTACTACAGGTGGAAACGCGCTTAAGTTTTACTGTTCTGTCAGGCTTGATATTCGCAGGATAGCCACAATTAAATCCGGACAGGATGCTATAGGAAACAGAACCAGGGCAAGAATCGTTAAAAACAAAATCGCGCCACCTTTTAAAGATGCTGAATTTGACATAATGTTCGGAGAAGGAATCTCAAAATATGGCGAACTGATAGATCTTGCGCTTGCGAATGATATTATTAGCAGAAGTGGCACTTGGTTTTCTTACAACGAAACTCGAATGGGACAGGGGCGAGATAACGCGAAAACATTTTTAAAAGAAAATAATGATATTGCCAGTGAGATTGAAACAAAAATAAGAACGGTTTTAAAACTTCCTGCTACTGGCGCTAAACCGGCAAAAGAAGAAAAAAAGGGAAAATCCGGAAAATAACTCTCTAAATGGATATCTGGTATATCTTCACATTGTTTTCTGCTTTCGTTGTTGGCGCTGTCATGGGAAGCTTTTCTAATGTATGCATATACAGAATTCCCCTTCAGCTTTCTATTATTCGTCCCGGTTCATACTGTCCTACCTGTAAAACTCCGCTTACCATTTTAGATAATATCCCTCTGCTGAGTTTCGTCTTTTTAAAAAGGAAGTGCCGGCACTGTCAGAGTAATATTAGCTGGCGGTATCCGGCTGTAGAACTTTTAACCGCGATATTTTATCTCCTGGTTTACATGAGGTTTGACTTTCATGTTGCAATTATCTACACCCTGTTAGTCACATCTTTGATCATCATTACATTTATAGATATAGACTATAAAATTATCCCCAATGTAATTACAATACCTGCCATTCCGATAGGCCTTGTTCTATCCTATTTTTTTCTACCCCATTCAATTATAAGTGCTCTTATCGGTATGTTGGGAGGAGGCGGTCTGCTTCTCTTGATGGCTGTTATTTACCCCGGAGGAATGGGCGGAGGAGACATAAAAATGGTTGCCATGCTTGGCGCTTTTCTGGGATGGCAAAAAGTTTTTCTTACAATTTTTCTCGGCTCGTTAATCGGTTCGGTTGTAGGAATCGCGATGATAATTTCAAAAAAAGGTGGCCGAAAAACCAAAATTCCATTTGGTCCTTACCTGGCCGCCGGAGCTATCCTGTCCATCTTCTTTGGAAACGCAATAATAGAGTATTACGTCAATTTTACTTTTTAATCTATAATTTTTTAGTTTGTCCTTGATAGACCATTTTTAAAAATTATTATGAAAATTTCAATAGACTGGAAACACAGGCTTCGGGATTATAGTATTGTCGTCAAAATTATGGGGACTGAAGTTTGGGTTTTGGGTACAATTCAGAGAAAAGAGAGGATTTAAAAGAGCTGAAAAAAAATGGCAAATCCCTATATCTCCCAAAAAAAAGAACAAGCTTTAAAAGAAAAGATGAGAAGCCTTAGTATTTATGAAAAAGATATCAAGGAATTATTCATACGCTCCGGTGGCAGGGGCGGACAAAATGTAAACAAAACATCCACCTGCGTCTACCTCAAACACCTTCCCACAGAAATAGAAGTCAAATGCCGGAAGGGACGCACACAAGCAATAAACCGCTATTACGCAAGACAATCTCTATGCAGTAAAGTAGACATCCTTATAAAAGGTAAAAAGAGCGAGGAACAACAGCAAATAGAAAAAATCAAACGGCAAAAAAGAAAACGATCAAAAAGGGCAAAAGAAAAAGTTTTAAAAGAAAAACATTTGCAGGCAAAGAAGAAAAATTTACGAAAATCGGTGGATCAGGGAGGTGACTAAAGTAAATGCTACCTGAAATGCCTTAAGCGGAGACAATCAGTAGCAGAATGGAATAACTACTCCGGCAATTGGTCCATAACTTTAGATAACTTAAAACTTTAATTTTTAAGGAGGTTATTTATGCGAATTTTATTATTGCCAGTTGTAATTTTGACCTTACTTGTTTTGCCCGCTTATGCTGGTGACAACGGTTTGGTCAGTCTAAAAAGTTCAAATGATGTTAAAACAACCATAGACCGTCTTGAATCGGTTTTGAAAGAAAAAGGAATGACCATTTTCAAAAGGGTTAATCACACAGAAGGGGCTAAGAAGGTAGGGTTAAAACTGCGCCCAACGGAATTATTGATATTCGGAAATCCAAAGGTGGGGACGCCCTTAATGCAGTGTAGACAGAGTGCTGCAATTGATCTTCCCCAGAAAGCGTTAGCCTGGGAAGACGATAAAGGCCAGGTATGGCTAAGCTATAATAATCCAGTCTACATTGCCACACGGCATAACATTTTAGAATGCGATAAAGTTATAAATAAAATCAAGAATGCTTTGGGCAAATTTACCAAAAAAGCTACTGCTAACCCCTGAACGTTAAACCAGAATAGTTAAATTACAAACAACTTCATGGTATCCAGATATTGTTATCTGCTCATATCATTTTTGCAATAAGCTTATCCGGATTTACGTAATCATCAGATCATTGATTCCCGACTAATACAGAATAAAAAAGAAAGTAGCCATGCCTTCAGGTCTAAATAAAGTTTTATTCCTGCTATTCCTTATTTCCGGTTTTTGCGGATTATTATATCAGGTTGTCTGGGTAAGAATGGCCTTTGCCTCCTTCGGCATTATAACTCCGGTATTATCGGTAGTTATTTCCGTGTTTATGCTCGGTCTGTCATTAGGTTCCTGGATAGGCGGAAAATGGATTTCAAGGTTAGCTAAAAAAACAGGGATTTCCGCAATTATCTTTTATGCATTTGTCGAAGTTTTAATTGGAATCGGAGCCTTTGCAGTTCCCCAACTGTTCTTAATAGGTGAAACACATCTTTTCCCCTTTGGAGAAATGGATTCTTTTAATTATCTTTTTTTCTCCGCTCTTACCATTGGGGGTTCTATTCTTCCCTGGTGCATCTTCATGGGAACTACATTTCCTTTTATGATGTCATTCATCAAAGAAATCGACAGATCAAACGCTACCGGTTTTAGTTTTCTTTACCTTGCCAATGTAATAGGGGCCATGTGCGGGACTCTGACAACCGCAATTGTGCTGATTGAGCTTTTGGGTTTTAGTAATACCCTATTGGTTGGAGCAGCTTTAAATTTTTCTATAGCCGGCATTAGCATAGGATTAGGAATTCGTTATCCTTTCAGGGCCAATTCTTTTCCTGCTGCTTCCGAGAATATCTTACACAAAAAGACCACAGTTCATATCCGTGAAAAAACAGCTATCATTTTGATAGTTCTTTTTACTACCGGGTTTGTTTCCATGAGTATGGAAGTTGTCTGGATAAGAGCCTTCACACCTGTACTAAAAACAACGGTCTATGCTTTTGCCTCAATATTGTTTGTCTATCTCCTTGGGACATGGATAGGCTCGTATATATATCGAAAAGATATTATTCGGAACAATACTCTTCCAACAAAAAAGCTCATTATTTTTTTAGCTGTTTGCGCTTTGCTGCCGATTTTACTTAATGATGTTCGTATAAATTTGAGACCCGTTGGGGTACTTGTAACCATATTCCCTTTTTGCACTGTTCTCGGTTATTTGACCCCCAAACTGATTGATGAATATTCCATGGGCAATCCTCAAGGAGGAGGCAAAGCATACGCAGTTAACATTCTTGGCAGTATTATTGGTCCTCTTTTTGCTTCTTATATTTTACTTCCGTTATTAGGCGCGAAGCTTTCGCTGATTTTGCTGTCGATCCCTTTTTTAATATTCCAGATAACATATTATAAAACGTCCCTGTTAAGTATAGGATGGAATATGAGAATGGGGTTCTTGGTTTTAACATTAATGTTTGTCTCCACTTTTTTCAATATCAGTTTTGAGGAGCAATTTTATAAAAAGGGTGTTATTCAGCGAGACCATACTGCAACTGTCATTTCCTTTGGAGATGGGATGAAAAAAAGACTTTTAGTTAATGGGATAGGCACTACACTTTTACATCCAATCACTAAAGTAATGGCTCATATGCCATTAGCCTTTTATCAAGGGAAACCTAAATCAGCGTTAGTCATCTGTTTTGGGATGGGAACAACATTCCGTTCTTTATTGAGCTGGGATGTTAAAAGCACCGCCGTGGAACTGGTCCCAAGTGTTAAAAATTCGTTTGGATATTATTTCGGTGATGCTGAATCTGTGTTAAAAAATCCAAATGGCAGGATCATTATCGATGACGGAAGACGATTTTTAAAAAGAACTACTGAGATTTTTGACGTCATTACGCTGGACCCCCCTCCCCCAATTGAAACCGCCGGGTCAAGTTTGTTGTACTCTAAAGAGTTTTATGGTCTGGCTAAAATACGGTTAAGCAAAGGAGGGATTTTGCAGCAATGGTTTCCGGGCGGTGAACTCAAAATACTCCAGGCAGCAACGAGATCTCTTGTTGATGTTTTTCCATACGTGAAAATTTACCCATCTCTTGCGGGATGGGGAATTCATTTTATTGGCTCAAAATCACCCATAAAAAATCTAACAGTTGATGAAATGATTGCAAGGTTGCCTGATACAGCTCAAAAAGATCTTATGGAATGGAGTACTCACATAGGTTTTCGGAAATTTGTGTCAATGATATTGACTAAGGAAATACCGGTTTCAGAATTGTTAAATAACGATAAAAATATCTTTATTACCGATGATAAACCTTTCAATGAATATTTTGCACTACGTAGATTATGGGATGGGCCAAAAAATGTAAAATAGAATGAAATAACAAAGGGTAGTTTTTCTGAGGCACTCTCTTTTTGATAGCTTTGTTCTCTAACGAGGTGAAAAGATTATGTCTTTTATAAAAAGCCTCTTACCTGTTACCTTAGTTTAGTTCTGCACAATTACGACTAACCAGATTCCAATACTCTAAAGTGGGCTGGCGCGCTATGTTGGCTTTTATAAGTTCGTTTTTATACTCGTCTGCGGCCTCTATCCCTTTTGCAAAGCACAAGTATAAAAATCTGCAATTTCTCATGCCTTCATTCTCGCGAATTTTTGAAACATCAATGGATCTCTTTTGCAATAAAATCTCAATATCATTATATCTTTTTAAATACAAAAGTGCTTTGCAACGTATCCAGGGATAAAAGGTATCATCTAATAAGTGGTTGGCATTTTCTTTGTTAGGAAAAAAAACAAACATCGTTTCTCTGAAATGAGAGCATGAATAGAGCGCCTTATTTATATAATCTTTATTAGAACAGTTTTCTTCTAAAAAAGAGATCAAACTATTTTTGTATGGTTCTATTTCAGCCAATAATTTCATGCTCTTCCCATCATCTCTTAGTATTGCTCTTAAAAAATAAGAGGCCAGTGTCGGATCATTGGGCCGGCTTAAGTGCGAATGCTTCCAGACAAGGGCGCTCTCCTGCCATCTGTTAACAGCGTTAAAGTTATGATGGAGATGAGTACCGAAATAAAGTAAAAATAAAAACATCCAAACGAAATTAAACTTTTTAAACCATAATCTACTTTTGTAATAATCAATGATTTGAAACATCAGTCCTGCAAATCCTATAAGACTAAGGTAGGCATATCTGGCTGAGTAAAAATGAGGATGTTCAAAAATTAACCCGGATACAGGCGCGTAAAAGAAAATAATCCAGAAAAAAGACCGGGCCATCTTTTTTGGAAGTTTATGCACATTTAGTAAAATCCCAAAAACAACAACCCAGAGTAAAATCCCAAAATAAATATAATTAAAATTTAATTCGAACCATAAATCCGTTTGTCTCGGGTGTAATATTTGAAAAACAGGTATGATCCAATCAAATACATGATGGCCCAGGGCAACTAAATGCATTTGAATTCTGGTAATTGTTTCAACATGCCAAACCATTTTATTTACGGTTGAATAAAAATTTCTGACCATTAAAAGATAGTTAATTGTTATGACAAGAGACACTACAAAAAAAAGCCAGAATGATTTTGGAATTTCTCTAAGCTCACTTCTGTACTCCCAAAGGAAACAAAATATCAGCAAGGCTAGCACTACAACAGCATTTGATTTGGTAAATACAGCAAGTGAATACAAAAATAATATTGAGACCAGTTTAAAGACATAATTCCAATTTAGATTTTTATAATTTTTTTGTAAAAATGCGTTTGTATAAAGTATAAAAACAAGAATAAAGAGCAAAGAGAGACTATCTTTACGACCATTTATCCAGACAACCAGCTCATGGCTTGTGCCGTTTATAGTTACAGCAATAGTCGCTAAAAACGCAGACAGGCTGTTTAAAAGAAAATATTTTTGAAAAACAAAATACAACGCAATGACTATAAGTAGAAATATTATTATATTGTTAAAGTGTATTAGTTTTTCTGAGCCCGGACTGATTGTTGCTTCTAACATATGACTGAAATTATGGACAGGCAGGAAGTCTACATGCTTTCCCCACGTCAACATGGTCTTAATGTTTTCTATTGATATTCCGGAGCGGATATGAGGTGGGTCCAGAAGTTCATTGTCATCCAGATCAAACCTTCCATTTAAGATAGAGAGGAAATATAATGCAAATAAAAGTATTAAATAGAGAAGCAAGTAGTATTTTTTCATTTAAACAATTTTGCCAAAACCTTGTTGAAGACACTACACAAACTAAATGATATACTCCCCAATGCAGAGCGCGGGAAATTAAACCCGTTGTGTGGGATTAATAGAATAACAGATTATTTCTTCAAATAAACGGTGAGAGAACTTTCTTTTTTGAGAATTTGATGCGTGTCAGGAAAATTGAATTTCCCCGTGGTAAAACTACAAGTAAACTTCCGTGTATTGAAGTAATTTTATCTATATTCGCTCGCTAACCTTAAAGTAAGCTCAGTACGAGTACGGTTCAAAGCAAATCAGCAGGGAATACGCTCCTAAAATAGATTTAAGCGAAAGGTCCACAAAAAATAATTAGCCTGACAAAAAAAAAGGAGACAGATATAATCTGTCTCCTTAACAAATATTTCCTGTAAACTTCCTCTACTAAGAAGTTACATCATTTGTAACATTAACAAGCGATTTTGATTCATTTATTATCCAAAAATCACTCGTAGCATCACCATCAACATTTGCTTTTGCGGTCACAGTAAATTGAGTTTGTGCAGATTGGGCAATAGCATAGGTATATCTCGTACTTCCTGAAGCCGCCCAATCCAAGTTTGTAAAGGCATTGCTATATGTGTCTGTCTCAGCATTATATGTTATCTGGCTGGTGTATATTGATCCCAAATTTGATTTCGCCTCGGTTTGTTTGGCTTTAGCCTGATATCTCAAAAAATTGGGAATCGCAATGGCGGCAAGGATACCAATAATAGCAACAACTATCATCAACTCAATAAGAGTAAACCCTTTTTCCTTTTTCTTTAAAAGCTTTATCATTTTTTCATCCCCTTTCGGTATAGTGTCCTGAAATGAATACAATTTATTAAAATATTAAATATCTCCTTGTCAATTGTAGAAAGATTAAGCAAATAATATACCTAAAAAAACAATAAATTTCCAGACAACTTTATCGCTTATAAAACAAAATATTATGGATATTAAAATGTAATATTGCTTAGAACTAACGATTAAAAATGTTATGCGATCACAATTTTCAGGAGAAAGTGACAATATTTGTCAGTAAAATTTCGATATTTCATGTCGCTCAATTCGGCTCATAACTTAAAAACAAAGCAGCAACTAGGATGATATGCCGTCTTTCTTAATGGGGTGCCACATAAGTAAATAATTATATGTACAAAAAATTTTATTCATTACCGCAAGTTCCTGACCCTAATTTCCTAATTACCTTAAGGGCATCATCGTAATTTTTGTTTGAAGGATGCAAAGATTTACAGAGTTTTTCAAGAGCTTGACTTGGTTTGTCTGATTTCATATAGGTCAATCCCAAGAGATAATAAGCTTCCCAGAATTGAGGCTCAATAGCTATGGCTTTCTGAAGAAAATTTTCCGCGTTATCCAGATTTTCCTGCCACAGGGCAATCAATCCTAACTGATAGTAAGAGTGGCTATTCTCAGGCGAAATATTTTTCGATTTTATTAAAAAGAAATTAGCCTCATTTAGCCTTCCAAGGCTCATCAAAGACCGTCCTGCCCAGTAAAATCCTCCATAATAGTTTGGTTTTTCTTCAGTGACTCTTAAAAAATTATCCAAAGCTTTTTTATACTGTTCCTCCTTAAAATACGCTCTTCCAAGTTGCAATTTTGCGAATGGACGGGAAGACTTGGATACCGCGTCCTGCCAAATAAAAACACTGGATTCCCAATATTGAATTCTTTGCCAGGAGAGACTAAAGTAGAACATCAATATCCCAATCCCCAAGGTTAGCCTTAATTTGTTCTGTTTATGCCTTAATAAAATTTCCATGACCCATCCTAAAATTATTGCGATAGAAAGCACGGAGTAAAAAAGATATCGATCCGCTTGCATAACCGGGAAGGGAATGATCTGAATAACGGGCAAAAGAAAAGTAAAAAAGAGTATTAAAATAAATACTTTTTTTTTATCTTTAAGCCACCAGAACAAACCCAACATTATTAGCAGCAGGCATAAAAAGAGAGAAAGGACAACTTCAAAAACTATTTGAGACAAATCAGGAAAAGGAGTGTAGTAAAAACTCAATCGCAAGGGTACCAGCGTTGTTAATATATATCGCTGTATCAATAGTGCTATATAGAGAAGTCTATCGGAAAAAAATAAAAAATCGTCATAAATATGTCCTGTTATTTTCGCTCTATAAATTGAAAAAACGCAGGCCATGATTGATAAAAATATAAAGGGACTCCATCGGATTAAATTTTGACGCCATGGCCTTGATCTGACACAAATATCGTAACCAATAATCACTATAGGAAAAGCGACAGCAACTGATTTAGAAAAAAAGGCAAGTATCCAGAATATGATTGAACCTGCATAGGTCAAAGATGTTATTTTACTAATAGATTTCTGGTAAGCAAAAAAAGAAAGGAGACAAAAAAAACCTGCCAGAAGATCGCTCCTTGCCGAAACCCAGGCTACGGGCTCTGTGTGAACAGGATGTAATGCGAAAAAAGCTGCAACCCATAATGCAGAATGTCTTATCTGATCGACCAAAATCCGATAAAGCAGCAAACAAGTGACCAAATAAATTATCAGATTGCCCATGTGATAGACAGACGGATTGTAACCTCCTAGAGCATAGTCGATCATAAAGGAGGCCGACCTGAGCGGTTTGTATGCCTTTTCTGTACTAGCCGGTATACCTGATGGGTTAAATATTGCTATAAAATTTTTAAAGGAAATATCTTTTATATAAGGATTATTCAATACCAGCTTTTCATCATCAATGTTAAAAAAGCCATTATTCAGAGTGGGCGTGTATAAAATAATTACGGATAAGGAAATTAAAATATAGGAGAAAAAAGAATTGCTGGAGAGCTTCTTTAACATAATTTTCTTTATGGAGACATAAGAATTCAGGAATTGTTAATACCTGTTTCTCTCTCCTACAAAACTGAAAGCTTTAAATCCAAATCAGTAAAAAATACGACATCTTCCGCAAGCTTTAGCTATCTATGTTTTAAAAGCAAATCCCTTGCCCATGTTAACAGGCAATACTCTTTTGTTAATACATTTTTAAAAATATTATATTATAAATAGTATGTTATGCATACTGTTAAACATAACGCGGAAACAGGTTTAATCATATAAGGATATTTAGTAGTATTAGCTTTAATAGCTGAAATACTACTCTTTTTCTTTTTTAGTTTTGGATAAATTTAAAAAATATCATGCTTATGGCTGTTTTGCTCTCCTGACGGTAACAGGTCTCTATCTATTTCAATCCCTGATTTTTTTTGACCACACATTGTTTTTTCGTGATTTTTATCGCAATGTCTATCCAGCAAAAATTCAGGCTTTAAATTTAATGAGTACACAAGGAGTTTTTGCCTGGAATCCATACCTGGATGGAGGATTGCCGCTTCTTGCGGACATCAGCCACCACTTTGCCCTCTACCCTGGTAACCTGCTCTTCTATTTTCTTGATGCTGTTTCAGCATTTAACGGGTTAATTCTTATTCATTTTGTCTTGGCTGGCATGGGAATGTATAGTCTGGGAATTTTAAAACATCGCTCCCCTTATTGTGCTTTCATCAGCGCATTTGCCTGGGTCTTGTCCGGTTTTTATTTATCCTCCATAAACCGTCCCGGTTATTTTTTTACGGTCAGTTGGCTTCCATGGGTGGCATGGGCATGGCTGAGAATTAATGAATCTCAACTAAAAAGTTCATTATGTCTCGCTGTTATAAGTCTTTTACAACTTCTGGCCAGTGAGGTGCAGGTAGCAATTCTAAGTCAAATCACCGGTTTTGTTCTTTACGCAAGCAATGCAAAAAATAATTTAATCACTATTAAGTTACTTAAAAACCTTGTTATAGCTGGTCTTATTTTTCTGGGTCTCGGAGCTATACAGATTCTTCCGGCATTTGAATTAAGCATGTTAAGCACCCGGGGGGCTGGAATTCCATTTGAGCGATTAACCGTTAACTCCTTATATCCTTATCAATTAATTACTCTCCTCCTTCCGTTTCCTTTCCCAATTTTCCCTTCGGAAGCCGGCTTTCAGGGATACACGGAATTTTTTGGATCAAATGGTATTCCATTATTTGTCAGCCTGCATGCTGGCTCCCTAATTTTTTGTGTCTCCCTTATTTCACTGGTAAAAATTAGAAACCGCGAACAAATAATATGGCTTGTTGCTACACTTTTTTTTCTTTTTCTTTCTTTCGGGAAATATTTTCCGAATTTTTTTAAAATTGCTCATCATTTCATCCCCTTTGGCTCATCGTTTATTTTCCCAATAAAATATTTTTTGCCAAGCATGTTTTTTTTATGTCTGCTTGCCGGAAATTTTTTTGCGGATCAAGAAATCCCTGCAAAAAAATATGCGAATGAAACCGTTTTATTGATCATTACCTTCTTAGTTTTAATCTCAGGTTTCTTAATATTTCCTGCCCTCCTGATTAAATATAAAGACAGCCTGGGAAACCTTGCATACAGTCAAATTAACAATACAATTCACCAACAGTGTTTGTTGACTGTTCTTTTTATTTCAGGATTTACATTGATTTCCATATTTAAAAGTCTACCGCACAAAAAAACCTTATTACTGAGCTTAATTGTTATTGAACTACTTTTCTATTCTCATAGAATAATCTGGACAACTCATCGTTCATTTTTTTCTACTCCTCCCGCATTTCCAGAACTTTTAAAGTTTGAATCTAATAATATATTGCCTCCTTTTCGGATAGAAGTTAATAAAATGGAGACACCACCTTCGATGATTCAAATTCAAGGAATTGATGGTCTCGTGGAAAGACGCAGATGGAAATTCCAGGGGATGATCCCGAACACAAGAACAATTAACGGTCTTGCATATACGTTTAAGTATGGACCGCAACGATTAATGGCAACCTATAATTTATGGGTCAAATCAGGGCTATCTAAATTAGATATTTATCGCTTATACAGTACAAGGTTTTATCTCACCCCTTATCCAGTCGGCTATAAAAAGAGCAGTTTTCTTGACAATAAACAGATTTTACTAAAAGACTCATCTCGTGGAATATATCTATACGAAGACCAGGCTGCAAGACCATTAGCCTGGCTTACAGAAACATGGCAGCGTGCCAATCCAGCGTTGAGGATATCCTCCCTGTCAGAACCTGTGCCGATAGATAGCGAACAACAAATAGCTCTTCCTGGACGGAATAATGAAAATGCTTCAAATTGGCTTCCGGTTTCAGATATAATTCGGACCTCAAACGGGTATGAAATATCTGTTTCGTCAAAATCGCCATCTTTTTTAATTATTTCAGAAAATGCTTATCCAGGCTGGGAGGCAAAACTTGATGGTAAGCCTGTTGAAATCAAAAAAGCTTATGGCATTTTCAAAGCGGTTTATATTCCTCAAGGACAACACAAAGTAAAGTTTCATTTCAAATCTAAAAGTATATTGATAGGATTGATTTTTTCAATTATTTCTCTTTTGATTATCATAGGATGCTTGTTTCGACAAGTATTTACATCAAAAAGTCATAATGGATAATTCTGCAACTTTTGATTATGGCAGTAGCTGTAGGAATATTTTTTGTCAGAAGAACACGTCTTGCTATAATCTAATTTTTTTAAGTTAAATGAACTTTTTGATAACTCGATTCTGCTGCTAACTTTAATCCACGAAAAAGCTCTCCCGGAAGGAGACCCTCCGGCAAGTTCAGGGTGTCATAGTACCCTTATGGAAAAATGTATACCATTTTATGCTCTGAGTAAAAAATTAGATGCAAAAACACAAAACATGGTTTGAAAAATATCATCATATAATAGCTGTTTTTTTGATAATTATTGTCTCATTACCTATCTATCTTCAATCAATTAACACACCTTTTTTCTATGATGACATTGGAAGAATTAAAAGAAATCTTGATTACATGCATACGCTTCCGCTTGGAGAGGCGTTTGTCTATCCGATTCCTTCCAGACCTTTGTTTAACTTAGTAATATACGTCTTTTCTTTGCTAAATGTTAAATCTCCCATCTACTTTCATATATTTTCTATTTCCATTCATATATTAAATTCAGTATTGCTATATGTGTTGCTTAATAGATTTAAAAATTTATTTGATAAAACAACGACTCTATATATATCTCTACTATTTTTAATCCATCCCTTATCCGGTGAAAGTGTTCATTACATACATTCCTTTTCTGTTCTATTAAGTACGTTTTTTATTTTAGTTACAGCTATTTTTTTCTCCGATTATTTTTTGAAGGCAGATTTTATAAGATACAATCGTCTTGGTTTGTCATTTGTAAGCGCTTTCCTCGCTTATATTTCCAAAGAAACTTCTATTATCCTCCCATTATTGCTAATTTTGGTTTTAGTTTGCTTGTTGAAAAGGCGACTGGAATGGAAGCATTTTCCCATCTTTGCTATCTATTTTCTCGAATCAAGCATAATTATTTTTTTACTGGTTCTTGAAGGGAATGCTCATAAGGATACTGCTGGCTTTTCATTAGGCTCCCCTTTTGCTTTTCTATTTACTCAATTACACTATAGCTCTTTTGCAACTTCCTTATTCTTCTTGCCATTCAATCAAAGTATTTATCATGATTTAACCATGCAGGATTACCACCTTTCCTTTGGTTTTATACCGGGAATGTTATTTATAATAATTTTTATAACCTCTATTTTTCAAAGCAGAACAAATCCGTTAGTTAATTTTTCTATTTTATGGATGGGAATCTCCATTCTGCCTACAAATACTCTCTATCCCATACTTGATATAATTACAGAATATAGGTTGTATTTAGCTTTGATCGGATTTTGTACTTTATTTGGATATTCAATTTCACGACTTAATTTTTCTAAAAGTATAAAATATACTATTGTAATAACAATATTCTTATATTTTTATATTTTTAGTTTTGGGAGAGCATTGTTATGGCGTGATACATCATCCTTATGGATGGACGCTTTGGAGAAATACCCTCGATCCACAAGAATTTTAAACAACCTGGGAACATCGTATATGGGGAAAGGAAAATTTGATAGAGCCAAACACTTTTTGGAATTATCTTTGAAAAACAACCCTTATCAATTCTCTTCTTATCATAATTTAGGAATCATATTGTATAATGAGAACAATTACCAGGAAGCCATTCAACGCTTTCTTACGGTAACTAAAATAAACCCGGAATACCCTTATTCTTATTATTATTTAGGGTTGTGCTATGAAAAGCTTGGAGATGAAATGATGAAAGAAAAGTATTTACAAAAAGCCAGAAAGCTTTCATTTAATCTTTTAGCTGAACCACCGCTTATTGTCGAAAAACCATAAAACCTCTTTATAAAAACCTACCAGTATACACAGCACACAAAATGATGTTCCTACAGCAAAAAGCATTTGAGATTTTATAGTTTTTCATTTTTTTTATGTTTTAAAACAGGAATTGCACAGAATAGATATATGATTTAATTGATTTTTAATCATGAAAAACCTTGGAGTAATCAAGAAGCAAAATAATTTTTTCAGCCTCTCGATTACCTCAAGATGACTTCAAGATTTATTTATCTTTTAATCAGGAGAATCTCGGAATAATCGTGAAGCAAAACCGCTCTTTTTTGCCCGATTATTTTGAATTCAAAAATTTGTGGCAGTTTTCCGCCAATTTTAGAAAGCCTTTGGCAGGAGCAGAGTCTGGTCTTGATAATACTACAGGCTCCCCTTTGTCCGATTGGATAGTAATATCCGCGTCAAGAGGAATAGCCCCGAGAAATGGGAGAGTCATCTCCTTTGCTAATTTTTTAGCTCCACCTTTTTTAAAAACATCGATCTGCTTGTCGCAGTGAGGGCAGGTAAGGGAACTCATGTTTTCTATGATGCCAACAATAGGGACATTACTGTCCCTGGCAAAGGAGATCATCTTTCTTGCATCGAGCAGAGCCAAATCCTGGGGAGTTGTCACGATAACAGATCCATCAACTTTGCCGATAAAATCTATAATGGTAATCTGTTCGTTTCCCGTGCCGGGAGGTAAATCGACTAGCAAATAGTCTAACTTTCCCCAATTAATATTGCCCAACAATTCGATAATAAAATCATATTTAACCGCGTCACGCCAGGCTATATGCATCCCCGGATCTTCAATTAAAAACCCAAGAGAGGCTAGCTTTATTCCACCCTTAGTCTCAAAAGGTTTTATTCCTCCGTCTTCTTCCTTTAGTCGGGCCTTTTCCGCGTTCATCAGCTTGGGAATATTCGGACCATGCAAGTCAGCGTCCGCCAAACCAACCTTAAAACCCTTTTGCGCGAGAGCGCAGGCCAGGTTGGTAGTAACTGTGCTTTTTCCCACTCCTCCTTTATTGCTACCAACAATGACTTTATATTTAATATCTTCCATTCTTTTATTAACCAGCCACCGTTTATGCTCGTTATGATCGAACTTGCAATCTGTTTCGTTATTTTTGTCACACATTTCACATGTATGAAGAAACTTGCATTCTTCTGTAATAGCCATCAAAACCTCCTGTTCATTTGAAATTATTAGTATTTAAAAATATTTAGCAAGCGCTGTCGAGACTCTGCTGCGTGGAGCTTCAATTTCAAAGTTTGCCACTAAGTCATCATTTTATGCAAACTTCCAATAAGCTCTCTTCTCCAACCTTGAAAATAGTCCCATTAGAATATGAGTTATGTTATTTGTCAACTCCCAAATGTCAATTATCAATATTTCTAAAGCAGACTGATAGAAGTACAATTAATTATAGACGATGATTTACAAACAAGGGAGACTATTGAAAATATCTTGAGCGAGGAAGGTTTTGAGGTTTTCCATACTATGAATGAGAAAGAAGGTCACTTTTTAAGAGCAACCATCTTACATTCAATAAATTGTGGAATTTGCGGGACGTTTAGAATACTCTATACCTAGTATATCAGTTCCCATTTATATTAAAACTTTTAAATGAAATGACCTCTACCGGGCATACCTCTATACATAAGCCGCATCTGATACACAAGTCATCCTTTATCATGGCTGCTGTACCTAATTCTCCTGTTTCTAACTCTGATTTATTAGTAAAAACTCTGTTGTTCTCAGTTACCATGGTAAGACATCTGACAGGGCAAACATTAACGCAATAGTTACAGTTAATACACCGTTTGGAATCTATCTGAATATTTTTATTGCACCTCATGCATCGGTCACACTCTTCTTTGGCCTGATTAGCGGAGAATTTTTGATTTATTATCTCAAAATTACCTTCAAGATTTAATGGAATTTTCTTTTGCGCCTTTTGTCGTTTTAATTCTTCAAAGTTAAATTTTACACCTGACTTTTTTGACGATAAAATAGAATTTCTCTTCTCGCTAACTTCAGTGGATTTACGAATAAAGCTATCAATATGCGAAGCTACGCTTCTTCCTGAAGCAAAAGCAGAAACGATAGAACGAGGACCAGTGATTACATCACCTGCTGCAAAGATCCCTTCTAAATCCCCTATACCTCTTTCCAATTCCTGTTTTATTAAACCTCTCTCGTTTTTAGCATCAGAATATTTTTCGCCAAGCATTCCAAGATTGGGCTTTTGGCTGATAGACAGAATAATAGAATCTGCCGGTATGGTAAAATCAGAACCTTTCATCACTATAATGTCTTTACCAGGATTGTTCTCAAAGCTCTTTGGATCAACATGAGAGCATTTTAATCCCACCAATCTTTTATTTTTCATTTCAATACTGTTTGGCATTGCTAAAAATTGAAAATTTACTCCTTCTCTCTGAGCACTTTCAAATTCGTAATCGAAAGCAGGCATACTGTCCTTACTTTCAACGCATGCCACAGTTACTTTCTTTGTGCCTAACCTCTTGCAAGTTCTGGAAATGTCCATAGCAGTATTGCCACCACCGACAACAAGGATATTATCACCTAATTTTTTCCTGTCTCCCATCCGTACCAGTCTTAAAATCTCCGTTGATTCATAGATTTTGTCACACTCGTCAGCGCCCGGTATTTTGAGTTTATTTCCAACATCAGCTCCTACAGCTATACATATGGCTGATACTCCCTGTGCTTTTAAGTCATCTAAAGTTACATCTCTTCCAATCTCTACATTATTAACAATAGTGACGCCCAGCCTTAGTAATACTGCTATTTCATGATCAATCACCTTTCTTAATATCTTAAAGACAGGGATTCCAAGGTGGGCCATACCCCCGGACACCGGGTGTTTTTCATAAATCGTAACTTTATACCCATAGTGGGCCAGGTCCCATGCGGCAGCCATGCCTGCTGGACCAGAGCCAATCACTGCAACAGTCTCCTTTCTTGTACCTTTCAAACTACCTTCTTTATATGTTGCAAGATCAGCAGTACTCTCAGATTGAATATACTCTGACAGGAAATACTCCACGTCTCTGATAGCTACAGGTGTATCCAGCAACCCCCTGGTACATGCATGTTCACATGGGGCAAAACAGACTCTGCCCGTTATAGCAGGAAAAGGATTTGCTGATTTTAAAAGTATATAAGCTTCTTTATATTTTCCTTTGTCCATCAAATCGTAAATATTTGGCATATCAATATGCAAAGGGCAAGCAACCTGGCAGCGTTCCCCATTTTGAATATCACTATCATCAAGATAAGTAGTATATTTAGTTTTATCTATCACAAAAACCTCCTTGCAGTAGGCAAAAGACGTAAATAAAGATAAAAGATGACAAAAAGCAATGCGACAAAAAAGGTTTCATTGTTCGTCTTTAGTAATGTGTATAACCAAAAAGAAGAACCTCAAAAGAGAATTTTGTTTATTAATAATAGATTCCTTTTGATGTATAACAATTTTTTAGCGAAAAATGTTTAACCACGAAGGCACGCTCAGATGAGCGATGAACACGAAAAGCACGAAGAAAAAAATCTCTGTTAAGATTGAAACTGCTCGTAGAAAGCTGAGCTAAGCTCTGCAAACTGCGAAGAATGCGCTCGCAAACACTATCAATGAGACTTCCTCCCCTGTGATCTTTATCAAATCAATTCTTGCGTCTTTAGTCCATTCTAAATTAGATACAGAATAATTTAATAGGATTCACTCTTATGGGCACTTCCAAAAACTAAGACTAGCGGGACACTATAACCAGTCCTTGGGATAAGGTTTTTCCAATTACTACCCATGCAGTTTTATCAGACGCGAACTCCATATGAAACATATCGGTGTTTTCTCTGGTTGAAGGGGAAATCCATTTGTTATGTGCTCCCAGTGCAAATATCTGAGTCAGATTACCAACTATGATGCAAATGAATAGATTAAAATTGCACAGGGGATAAAGAATGGTTAAACAGGTAGAAGATTCAAGAACCAGTTATTATCTAACTTGTCAGAAAGATGGATTATAACAGGGAAACATTTAATAAAAAAATAGCCAATTATAGATAGTAGGATATTTTAGCTGTTTTGAAAATGCCGGGAACACTGACAAGTTACGGCTTACGGAAAGATTTGAATCATCATGTAAAAAATTCAATCTAAATAAGAAACGTAAAAATAATGAAGATTCCCATCAAAAGGAGAGTGAAATTCTTTCCATTTAGATAAAAAAAATTTTTTGAGAAGTAAAGCATCAATTAAGTTACGAGCTGAGTTAGCTGATTTATTTCAAAAAAAAAGTAGGAGAAAAACGGATGTCAAAAAGATATTGGCTCTTCAAATCTGATCCGGATGAATTCTCCATTGAAGATTTGAAAAACAGCAAGGACAAAACTGCTTGCTGGGATGGCGTAAGAAATTACCAGGCTAGGAATTTTATACGCGATGAAATCAAAAAAGGAGAGGGTGTTTTATTCTACCATAGCAATACTGACCCTTTAGCCATAACAGGCTACTGCAAAGTTGTACGAGAAAACTACCCGGATGATACTCAATTTGATCCGAAAAACAAACATTTTGATTCCAAATCAAAACCTGACAGTCCTACCTGGGTGATGGTTGATATCAGGCTTGTGAAAAAGTTTAAGAATCCAATTCATCTTACATCAATAAAAAAGAACCCTAAACTTAAAGGTTTAAAATTGGTTAAAAAGGGCAACAGATTGTCGGTGATGCCAGTTACCAAAGCAGAATGGGATGAGATATTAAAGTTGGGAAATGGATAAAAATGAAAAAAGTAGAAACGAAAAGTGGTTAAAGATGTCAAAATTAATATGGTAATCATAACAAAAAGGTCAGCCTGGCATTTGGAAACGGGAAATGATTCAGTGAAGACCAAATGCTTATTTGAAGGGGAAGGAGTTCGCAGAATAGCGGAGACTTCCTGTTTACAAGCTATAGCATTAGCCAACAACCGTATTTTGTTGATGGCGCCGGGATCCGAATCTTTTCAAACTCATCCTACTTATATACCGGGACGTATTGATTCCTTGCTTATTATCCATGATAATCCACCAACCATGTTAATAGGAACCAAGGGCGCTCATTTACATAAGTGGGTAGAGGGCGGGGGTTCGGCTAAATTAGTCGATTCTTTTGAAAAACTGGAGTGTCGCGGAAAGTGGTATACGCCTTGGGGAGACCCTCCATCTGTGCGAAGTCTCGCTTTGGCCCAAAGCGGCTGGGTCTACGCGGATATTCATGTGGGAAGCATCATACGATCACCGAACTATGGCGCATTGTGGGAACCGGCATCACCTACTCTGGATGAGGACGTTCACCAGGTGGCAGTCTGTTCGTCGTCGGATCAGAACGTATATGCGGCCACTGCCGGTTCGGTTTACATAAGCAAAGATTGCGGCAGTTCCTGGTTATATCGTGGGGAGGAACTGGGAGGTCGTTACAGCCGGGCTATTGCCGTCCACCCCAGGAACCCTGACTGTATACTTGCCACCGTCAGCAATGGGCCTCATGGAGATGACGTTGAAGGTGAACTCTTTCGTACGGAAAATGCAGGGCAACACTGGGAGCACATCACGAAGGGTTTTCCCGCCTCAACCAAAAAAAATATCGATACCTTCCATATAGGATTTTCAAATGAAGGAACGGCTTGGGCAGTAGCGGACAATTTATTGTACAGGGGGCTCGACCAGGCAACCCACTGGTCTGAGTTTTGGAAAGCACCTGACCTTATTACCGGAATCGCCCTTAAAAATGTTTAGCGGGGACAGGTCAAATCCCCTTGTTTGCCAAAGTTCGGCTCTACCGGGAAAGGTCACCTTTGTTTTTTTCTTAAGCAGATGAAAATGGCTGAATGCCTTGTATCAAACATCTAACAGGCAGTTATTAACGCCGTTTCTCAACCTCACAACAAATGAGTTTTGGAAAATACTACATTCACGACATTTCGAGCGCACAGGCTGTCTTAAATAATGCAGCGAGCTCAAAGCTTATGGTCGGAAAGAATACATTGGAAAGAATGGTCCATGGTTATCTTGACTTGCTGGCTGCCTCCGCGACGATCTAAGAAGTTGCGGAAGCTTCGCCACTGCCCTTTTTTCATCCTCTTATTGCCGGTTCATGGACCAGACCTCCTGTGCCACCAACCACAAAGCGAAAAATGTTTAACCACGAAGCCATGTTCAGCTCAGAGATAAACACGAAAATCACGAAGAAAAAAAATCTCTGTTAAGATTGAACTGCCTGTAGCAAAGCTGAGCTTAGCTCTGCAAGCTGCAACCGCGATCACCAAACACTTTCAACACTTTCATAGCAACATAAGCGTCGTATAAATAGCTTCTTCTAACGAAGGGCAACTTCCCTGAACTAAATAATACTATTAAATCTAATCAGTTACGAATTTGCATTTTTGATAATGTCTGTTGGCATAAAGATTGCGTTAGCAATATGACAAAATGTTTTCGAAAACAATGGTTGTCAGGCTGTTGGAGTATTGAAACTCCCTGTGGCAGGTTGTGGGGAATCTATGGTGTGGAGTATGGTTTTGTTTGTAGGTCCGCCTGCTAACCCCGCAGCAAGCTGCGAGGAAAACACTCGCTAAACACTTTCAAAATCATCTATCTGAAAAACTGGAGAATTAATGCTAACAAGTAATGAAATTGTCATTGTCTAACAGTCTATTCTGGTATGTCAAACTTTTACTATAGGAAAGGAGTGATAAAATGTTTAAAACTTTTAAGCTATTTTTAGTATTAGCCTTAATGGTTTCTTTTACTGCTTTATTAAGTGGGAATACAGTACTGGCTGGTACACAATTAGATTTAGCCGGGTTTCATAACGGGGAGGCCGTCAAGTTTGGTAATAAAATGTTAGAACGTGGAGAAAAACGCGACCTTGTTGCCATGATAAAATATGCAACAGAAACCAATACCGAAGTTGAAGGTGCCATCATTCACGCATTCAAAGAAGGTCGTTCTCAGTTAGAAAATGTTGACTACAATATTGAAGATTCAACCGTGCAACATGCTCGAGACGAGTATAAACAAACCGGGTTCGCTGTCGGAAAGTATGTCAATGAGCTTACAAATGGAAGCTGGCATCTTAAAAAAGCAATAAGTTCTGCTAAAAGGGGAGAGGAAAAAGTAGCAATGTTGCATGCCAGCAGAGGAATGGCCCTCCTTAAACAATGCCAAATAGATTTAAAGTCAATGGGTGCAAATAGACTGCAGCGAGTGCCTGATGATTACGATCTGACAGCTGCAGGGATCGAGATAAGCTATTAGTTAAAGCCGCTTTATCCCGAAAACATAAAAGAAGGCGTTTCGCAATGATAAAACGCCTTCTTTTTTGGATCACATCTCGACTATCTGCCAAATAATGGTTATTTTGCTCATTGTGATTTGAAATTGTGATTTTCGGTCATCCATGACCTCAACCCTGCGGGCGGCTTTCCTTTGGAAACCGTCCAATTCAGTTTTCCATACTGAATTGTGGCTACATTTATGTTGTATATTTATGTTGCATACAACAGTTATGTTGCAACATAAACGTTGCAAACTGATCTCATTTTACCTCCCCTTCTCACCATATAATTCGAGTTTACGTTGCAATCTATTGTTTTTAAATATGTTAAAAAATTTTATGTAGAGATTTTTCGTTTGGCATTATCCTTGCGATATTAAAACAGTTACACTTTAGTAGAAGGAAATCTACATGAGTCTTTCAGATATGTTAAATAGACTATCACACCCCCCTTGACCCTGCTAAACAAGTGAGCTTGGGAGGTATTTACCCTTGAAAAAGGGGCCTGAGCTACCAAGGGGGTGTTAAAAAACTTTGCGCCATTCATCCCCCGCTCTCCCGGACGGGTTATTCTGTCGCGGTTTTTAAATAGGGTTTTGAGATTCATCCTTTTTTACATCGAAGAAGAAGTAATGAAATATTGCCCCTCCGGCAGAACCTGTCCTTAAATCGTCGAAGGACTCAGGGTGGCACTCAAATTGTCATGGTGAGCCTGTCAAACCACTATCATTCCAATTGGCACAAAGTGGCTAATTATTAACTTTTTTATGGAGGTAAGAAATATGAAAAGGTCAGCATTTATGATGGGAGGCCAGCAGATTGACAGCCTGACGGCAGGTCAGGCAATGGAAAACAGGGTTAAATTTTGTCATGCAACCAACCCATGGAGAAATATTGCTTCGGCATTAGTGGATAGAGGATATGGAAGCCTCCCGGTTGTTGACGACGATATGAACCTGATAGGAATGGTTAGTGAAGACGAGCTGTTAACGGTTCTTTTAAAAAAACAGGATGAAAAAAAATTAGAAGCGAAAGACTTCATGACTAAAAATCCAATAACTGTAGATGAAGATTTGCCTATCCTCGACGTCATAAAAATATTGGAAGAGAATAAATTGATAAGAATACCTGTTGTAAAAGGGGCCAGATTAGTCGGAATCATAACACGGAGAGATGTTCTTTTTTGCTATTTAATGGCAACGGCTCAACCAATGGGAATATAAACTAAACAATTTAATTAAAACAATAGTTTTTGAGATGCATTCATTTTTGTATCGAACAAGAAGCAATGGAACGTTGATCCTTTAGCAGAGGCTGCCCTGAATTCGTCACAGGGTTCAGGGTAACACTCTATTTGTCATGACGAGCAGAGCGGAACCTGTCATAGTGGTCCTGTCGAACCACTGTCATTCCAATGGGAACGAAGTGCCTAATTTATTAACTTTTTTAAGGAGGTGAGAAAGTAGTATTACCGACTTTATATGTTTTCGGCATTGAAGTTGTCTCATTTTAGGCTTAAAATTATTGTGTATGTAAAAACAGTTATTAACCTTCTAAAAAGAACTGGATTATTATAAATGGTAAATACAACGCCAAGAGACGTTGAAATCTGTATAACCCAGGAAGACTGTTTTGAGGCTATATTCAATAGTGTCACTGATGGAATTGTCACTGTAAACAATGATATGGTTGTCCTGAATATAAACAAAGCCTCAGCCGAGTATATCGGCATCTCCCGCCATATGGCTATTGGTAAAAAGTATTCGATGGTCTTTCAAGACCGTCTTGGAGATATCGAACCTATTCTGAAAATGACTCTCCATACACAAATACCAATTACAAACTTTTGCAGTTCTTACTATGAAAAGGATGGCACACAAAAAAGATTTGCTATAAATACATCCATGCTAAAAAATAATAAGGATCTCAACCATGGTCTGGTGGTTGTCTTTAAAGATATTACAGAACTGTCAACACTAAGGTATCAATTGAGCCTGCAGGACAGGTTTCAAAAATCCGGGCTAATTTATATAATTGGTAAAAATAGAAAGATGCAAGAGATTTACCGGCTTATTGAAAATGTAGCTGACAGCGATGCTTCAACTTTAATTTATGGTGAAAGTGGTACGGGTAAAGAACTGGTGGCGCGGGCGATTCATGATAAAAGTCACCGCGCAAAGGGACCGTTTGTAAAAGTAAACTGTTCAGCATTGCCGGAGACTCTTCTGGAAAATGAGCTCTTTGGACACGTTAAAGGAGCATTTACAGGCGCTATCCGGGACAAGATGGGAAGATTCCAACTTGCGGACAAGGGGACTATCTTTCTCGATGAAATAGGCGATATCTCTCCCGCCATTCAGGTAAAATTATTGAGAGTATTACAAGAAGGAGTGATTGAACGTGTGGGAGATCCAATGCCGATAAATATTGATGTCAGAGTTATACTTGCGACAAATAAAGACTTAAAAGAATTGATAAATAATAACAGGTTCAGAGAAGATCTTTATTATCGGTTAAAGGTCATCTCTATTACACTTCCACCTCTAAGAGAAAGAAAAGACGACATGGCTCTCCTCATAGAACACTTTATTGAAAAGTACAATATAAAAACAGGGAAGAACATTACATCTGTAGATAAAGATGTGCTCGATCTTTTTTTGAGATACCCATGGGAGGGAAATATCCGTGAGCTTGAAAACGCGATTGAGCACGCGTTTGTCCTGTGCCGAACTAATGTCATAGCACCCTCACATATACCTGCTGAAATAAAAAATATTGAAAAAAATGACTCTTGCCCTTCGGGAGAGACTAAAGATGAAAAAACAATGATTGAGTCCGCTCTTATAAAAAGCGGATGGAATAAATCAAAGGCAGCCAGGACGCTTGGAATTGATCGTACAACCTTATGGAGAAAAGCTAAAGAAATGGGGATTAAAGAACATGCTCTAGCTGAATAACTGCTTTTCTTTCTCTATTCCTTTTAGACTCCGCCAGACCTACCAGCACGTTCTTCGCTGCTAACATTATATTGAAGGGCGGGCAGTTTATTTTTTCCAAAATGGGCAACGTAAAGAAATATGTATTCTCTGATAAAAATCCTGAAATCCCATCCTCTATAGTGATTGCTCTCGAATTCCTGAAGCACTCGCTCCGCTTCTTCAATACCGAGCCCCTCTCGAACGGTAAAGTAGTAGTTTAGAGCCAAATCCCAGTCCAAATTCTTATGGTACGTAACGCCAAATTTTTTAGGATTCTTTGCCACAGGCGTATATTTGCTTAGATCAAAGGTGCCAAACCCTATAGAATGCACGTGGTCCTTGTTTTCTTCCAGAAACCGCATGGAATACCGGGCATCTTCCTCGGTCTCACCCGGGAAACCAAAGAATCCCATCACATGATTCCAGATGCCAGCCGATGAGGACATCTCAAGGCTTCTACGGATAACATCAGTTGATGTTGCCTTTCCCATGAGCTTTAGCACCTTCTCACTTGCCGACTCAAAGCCCATATGGAGTACTTTGCATCCGGACTCGGCAGCATCTTTACAGACCTGCTCACAACTCAAATCCTTTTCAAATCGTATATGAGTGGCCCACTTAATATCTATTTTGTTCTCAATAAGCTTCCGGGAGAGCTTTTTAAATAACGCCAGCGGATAAGATTCATCGGTAAAGTGAAAATGACGGGCATTGTGCCTGTTCTTCAAGTACCGGATATCGTCAATAATTTGATTTATCTTCTTTGTCCGGTACCCTGCAGTATATCCCTCACCATGGTCGCAGAATTCGCATTTACCCCAGTAGCAGCCCCGTGTGGCGAGATAAGGGAGAATGGGCTCCGGGACAAAATATTTCTCTAAAGGCAATCCGTCAAAATCGGGTGGTGGCAGGGCCTTCATATCTTCAGCTGAGGTTATTGACGAGGTATGGATTCCTGCATTATTACGATAAATCAAATTCGGAACCTTTGTCAGGTCACTGCCTGTGCCAATTGCTTCCACAAGCTGTAGAAATGCTGTTTCTCCTTCGAACAATACAGCGCTGTCAAAAAGAGCAAACAGGTTTGATTTACCCGGCAGCACATCCCGCAATCTTGTCACTGTATTTCCTCCGATAGTTACATGGATATCAGGAAACTGTTCTTTAATGAGGGCACAGAAAGTCATTGAGGAAAAGAGCTGCTGCTGGAAAACAATTGAAACTCCAATGACATCAGGAGATTCGTCGGTAATAGCCGGTTGAAGAATATGCTCAAAGACGTCACGGTACACATTTACCCGGGTATCTTGTACAGCTTTTAGGAGTTCAGAGGATATGAACCGTTTATATGAAAGATCTGTTTCCATGGGCGGCATACAAATCCGTGCCGGCGCGTATACAAGCGAAATCACAGCTGTCAGCTCGTGGAATACACTAATCGCTCTTTCCAATTTCCCTGCATCGTAGAAGTCCTGACTCCTGACAACCTGCTTTGCTGTTTCCGCCTTTTCAATAAGTTCTAATATCAGGCTGCGAGTGCAATTTTTTAAGGCATTCTGAAGTTCCATCTCGTTCTCACTTAGCCTGTGTTTCTTCGATTTTTTTTTCAGCCGTTCCAATTGCTGCGGAACTTTTTCCAGTACCTTAAGAAGAAAGTCGTCGCTAAAGAACCAGTCGTACATTTCCAGATTTACGTCTTTTTGGACTACCTCATGCCCTGCGGACCTTAGAAAGGCAGTGAGGGTGGGCAAACTCAAATACGGCTCTGAAGGGAACCAATCCGGCGGGAAGACCAAAAGAACCTTCATCTTCCGGCCACCAGCGTCCTGTGAGGTTTGACGATTACGTTGCATAAGCTCCGGGGTTGCACGCTTACCTTTATTATAATCGATTTTCATAGCCTTTATTTTATCCTATAAATCGCTAAGCAAAATAATTTTTAACCTCTTGATTATCTCAAGATAACATCAAGTACCAGTGTTTTAATAATGAGAATTGTGAGGCTGAGCAAGGGTTAAATACTTGCCTCTTTCTTCAAATAAAATGCGTTTGTTTTCCAAATCCTTAACTATATTTTCCATCTCGTCTATTTTATCTTTTTTTTGGCCGTCTTTTTCCTGGATGTGCGATATTATTTGTTTAAAAGATTTTGGACTTTCATTGCAAAATGAAATAATCCTGGCAGGGGGGCCGACAAAACGTGTTTTAGTAGGCTGTCCTTCCGGTCTCCCGTCAAAAACGGTTACAAAATCCATTGATTTTGTGAAAAACAGGAAGGGAGTCTGTTGCGATTTATCCCGATTTTTCCACCCTGCCACAGCCTGACGCAAATCGGCTTTCAATTCAGGATCGACCTGGACTTTGGTTTCAAATTCAAAATCATATGCAATCTTCATTAAATCTATTTCCGTGGAATCATACACGTTGGAGTAGCCTTTCCCAGGATTATTAATTTTGATGCCATAATTGTCGGGACAATTGAAATAAGGACTGAACCGTTCCAACCATAGATTTCCCACTGCTGTCGGGGGCTGCAAATGGATGATAGATTTTATAATGTATATTTGCCTACGATAGTCATCATCGGTTTCCCCTGGAAACCCGGTTAAAATATTCCAGGAAACCTCTATTCCATAATAAGACGCCCATTTTAAAAAAAGGATGTTTTGAATGGGCAAAACCCCTTTATTCATTTCATTTAGTTGATTGGCGCTGAAACTCTCGATTCCAGGTTGGACCACTTTCACTCCACCATGGGCCACAGTTTTAATTTGCTTCCTATTCAAATTACTTTTAACTTCAATGAAGAATTGTAAATCGTAATTTTCCTGCCCCAATTTCCCAAAAATCCCATCGATATATTTCATATCCAGAATATTGTCCACAAACCGGAACCTATAGGTGTCATAGCGTTTTGACAGGGAGGCTATTTCGGTATGGATTTTTTCAATGGCCTTGGCTCGAAATTTCATGGTCGAAGCATTTAGTCCGCAAAATTTACAATGATGTTTTTCTCCCCACCAGCAGCCACGGGAAGTTTCATAAAGAATAATCGGGTTTTCCAGCAGTGGTGAGGCAGGGTCTATTTCTTTTAGCTGTTTAAAGTAATCATCGTAATCAGGCGCTCCGTATTTTTCAAAGTCCACGAACATTTGACGGTTTTCTTCATAAATCACCTCGCCTTTTTTTCGAGAGAGTGTCCCTTTGGGGATGGCATCGTCCTTTTCGACAGCATCAAGTAAACCGGGAAGAACGTTTTCTGCTTCTCCAACAACTGCGTAATCGATCCATTGAAAAACCCGGAAGTACTCCAACCCCATTTCCGATTCGAAATTAGACCCGCCAAAAATGATTTTTATAGAGGGATATTTCTCCTTGATCAATTTGGCCAGAGTTAAACTTGCAACATTTTGGTTGAAGGTCGAAGTAAATCCCACTACATCATGCTTCTCCCAATCAAAAGCCTCCAGTGCCCATTTGAGAAATTCGGGAGCAATTTTTGTTTTAATTTCCAACAGGAACTCTTTAGAACAACCAATGGACTGGCAGACCTCCTGAACATGGGAGGGAAAATGGCTCATATATTCCTTGTTTTTTGGAGAATCTTCAAACAATAGATGAGAAAAAAGCCATTCACCAATTAAAAATCTTTTTTCACAGAGTTGGTTATAAACCGGGAGTTCTAATTTATGGGCAAAATAAAGGTTCAGGTAAAAACTCTTCACATCCCACCCATGAGTTTTTATGAGAGTGGAGAGGGTTCCCAACTGAATAGATGGGTAAATATGAAAGCCAAAAGGCATGTTTACCAGGGCGACTTTGAGAGGCATAACCTTTTTTAATCAAGCACAATTTTCTTCAGGAGTCATTTTTTAATTTTTTCTAAAGCTAAGCATATACTATAATGGGATACTTATCTGGATACAAAATTATTTTTTAATAACTTTTTTCTAAGGTGTAGAACAATGTATATGAAGTTATTATTTTTATTATTTATTCCGATATTTATTATAGGATGTGGCGTCAGTGAAGATATTCACAAGGAGACGTTGAGTAAATTGCAGGCAAAGAAAGCAGATTTGAAAAAGGCCTTGTTAGAAACGGTTGAAGCTAACAAGAAAATTGTTGCATTACAGAAAACAATGCAAGAAAAAGAACAACTGATTAATGAAATTTCTGCAACTGTCTCTGCAAAAAAACAAAAGATCGAAGAACTCTCAGCAAAGATGTCGGCAGCTTTAGATGCAAAAAAAGCAGCTTTGGATAAAGCATTGTCAAAGACCCTTGAGGCTAATAAGAAAATTGACGCATTACAGAAAACAATGCAAGAAAAAGAACAACTGATTAATGAAATTTCTGCAACTGTCTCTGCAAAGAAACAAAAAATCAATGAACTCTCAGCTGAAATGTTTGCAGCTTTAGATACAATAAATGCAGAACTGGGTAAGGCATTATCGCAGAGGCGTGTGGCTAATAATAAAATTGACGCATTACAGAAATCAGTGCAAGAAAAAGAACAAGAGTCAGTAGAAGTCTCAGTAGAGATGTCAGCAGCTTTAGATGCAAAGAATGCAGAATTGGATAAGGCATTGTCAGGAACAGTTGAGGCTAATAAGAAAATTGACTCATTACAAAAAACAATGCAAAAAAAAGAGCAAGTTATCAAGGTACTCTCTTCAGGACTCTCGGAAAAAGTAGAATGGTTCGAAGAATTCTATAAAAGGGGGTCAGCAAAAGATGCGCGTATAGAGGAACTCTCTGCAAGTGTCTTTGCAAAGGAACAACGGATCAAATATCTCTCAGCAGAGATGTCGGCAACATTAGATACAAAGAATGCAGAGTTGGATAAGGCATTGTCAGAGACGGTTGAGGCTAATAAGGAAATTGTCGCATTACAAAAAATGAAGCAAGAAAGAGAACAACTGAACGAGGTACTCTCTTCGGGGCTTTCAGAAAAGGTGCAATGGATCAGTGATATAAGCGCTGAAAAAGATAAAGAGTTAGTAGATTTTAAAAACACTTATGAAAATCTGGTTAAAACATTGAAAGATGAGGTTGAAAAAGGAGAGATAAAGATTTCTCGTGCCGTGGATAGTCTCTTAGTAAAAATTGTTGATAAGATACTTTTCGCTTCCGGTAAGGCTACTATTAAAAAAAGCGGGCAGGAAGTATTGCAAAAAATTGGAGATATTCTTGAGACTGTAAAAAACCGACAGATCATGATAAAAGGGCACACGGATAATGTCCCTATTGGAAAAAATATAAAGGAGGATTTTCCCTCCAATTGGGAATTGTCTGCCATGAGAGCAATAAATGTCGTCCATTACCTTCACGAGAAGGTAGGGATTTCACCAAAGGCCCTTTCCGCTACGGGCTACTCAAAGTTTAGACCGGTTGCTGCCAATGATACCCCTGAAGGGAGAGCACAAAACAGGAGGATAGAAATAACGCTTCTTTCAATGGATGTAGATAAGGTTTTGAAAGAGTTGAAGAAATGATGACCAAACAAATTTGGCAGAAGGTTTCGTAATATTTCTTCGGGTGTGATATCTTGGAATAATTATGCAAAAACAAAAAGTCATGCTTTTATTTCCACCGGAGTGGGTGCCCACGGCTCCCTATCTGGCGCTGCCCAGCCTTACAGCGGTATTGCGCCAGCATGGACACGAGGTGCTGCAAAAGGATGTAAACATTGAGATGTACAACCTGTTCTTTAGCCATACCTTTTTGGCCCGGGTTAAGGAGCGCTTGTCCGTAAAGTTGCGCGAACTAGATACCTGGGAGGAAACAAAAGGCTTGACGGATAATGAGGTCGAGCAGAAAGAGTGTATCGAGACTCAATTATCTGTGGATATGGTTGGCCTGGCTGAACAAGCCGAAGCCGCCATTCGAACGGTCCACGGCGAGGACTTTTACGATTCTGATAAGCTTGAGCAAGCATTGAATACTTTCCGGGAGGTAATGCGGTATATCTCGGCCGCCTACTATCCTGCCTCCCTCGTCTTCTATCCGATGGAGAGCAACCTGGGCTATCGTCCCGGTGTTTCACAGGAGGTATTTACCTGTCTTGAGGACGAGCAGGTCAATGTGTATCGGGAAGTATGCCGGCAACTGGTTATCCCGGCAATTAAGGAGGAAGCGCCAACCATTGTTGGTATCTCAATGGGGACCAGGATGCAGTTCCTCTGCGGATTGACCTTCTGTAAAATGATAAAGGAGGCCTTCCCGGATATTCACGTCACTGTAGGCGGAAACATTATTACGCGTCTTCGAGAGGATTTACTGAAACACGAACGGTTCTTTACAGAGGTATTTGACTCCGCGATTATGTACGAAGGAGAACATGCCCTTCTTTGGCTTCTTGAAGCATTGGGAGGTAAACGGGAATGGAAGACGGTTCCTAACCTGATCTACCGTGAGAAAACCGGTGTCCGTGTAAATAATGAGATGTACACCGAGAAAATTACCGAGCTGCCAATTCCTGATTTTGACGGGCTGCCTCTTGATAGCTACTTTGTTCCCGTTCGCATTATTCCCTATCTGGCAACGCGTGGCTGTTATTGGGGGCGTTGCACATTCTGCGATCATGGACAGGGTTACCTGGATAAGTACAGGGGAAAACCGGGTAGTCAGGCTGTAAAGGAGATCAAGGCCTTGAAGGAAAAATATAAAACTGATCATTTTCTGTTTCCTGATGAGTCCTATCCCCCGGCGCTTTTCAAAAAGGTAATACAGCTTCTGGTGGAGCAGGATGTTAAAATCGAATGGACTACTCCAATCCGCTTTGAAGAAGCCTTACAGGACCCTGAGTTATGGGAGATGGCTGCGAGAGCAGGGTGCCGGGCCCTCTATTTTGGGATGGAGTCCGCTAATGAGCAAGTGCTAAATTTGATGAACAAACACGTGAAAAAACATGTCATAGAGAACAATCTGAGAGAGTCTGCCAAAGCAGGTATTTGGAACCATGTAATGGCGATTTTCGGCTTCCCGGGAGAAACGAGGGAACAGGCCGAGGATACACGACAGTTCCTTCTTGATAACAAGGACACCATTCACTCGGTTGAAATGTCTAATTTCGTTGCGTATCGCCACTCACCGATTGTTCATAATCCGGAGAAGTTCGGAATCACGATTCACAAACAAGACGAATATGATATGCCACTCGACTACTATTATACACTTAACAAGCCGATAGGCCTCACCTGTATGGAGGCTATGGAGCTTTCCGAAGATATCTATCGGAATGACTTCGAACCCTGGGCTGTGCGGATCAACGCGCGAGAACATGTTTTCCTCTATATCTCAAGGTACGGAACCAATCGACTGCCCCAAATATATGCCAAACAAAGGCAATGATTTGAACTCCCCCATCTTTGTAAAAACTTCGGATAAACTTCCTTTGCTGAGCGGCAGAGGAAGAACCTTTTTAGGGTTAAAAAATTCCTCTTTACCTGTGCTGGATATACGGGTAAAAGCTCTGTTTGAGCATTTGAATAAATTATTGGGATTTGCCGATACTCCAAAGGGAATGGAATACCAGGAGTGTTTCAATATACTGCTAAGCGCTATTTACCCGGAAGTGATGATAGACCTGGCTGACCTGGTCTATCTTCAGCACGAAAGGCTATCAGTATTATTAAATTTTGAGATCATCAATAACAACCTGGGAAAAGAACATGGTGCTTTCTTCGAACCTGAAACAGCTGGCAATCCATCTGTTCCAATGGACACAGACGTTCCTTCACCCGGCACCGCCTCGGTTCACGATAGACGAAGAGTAACGGAACCGTCTGGTAGAGAGATGAAAGCACATCCGCAATTGCTGTTGCTGAACCGCAAAATGGACTTCCTGTTTCAACAACTGGCCCTTACCCTTAGAAAGGATCCTCACTTTTATAAAGACCCGGAAATCATAAGATTGTTGAGTGAATGTTATAGCTATTATGTGTTTGAGACAAAGAATTTCCCCTGGCAAAATCCTGTTGAGCCTAAGCCCCGCAACCTGAGCCAGTCTCTTATGGATGTAGCCACCGGTCTGGCCGGGCTTAGAATTATTTTTAACTGGCCTGAAAATTACCCCACACTTGTTTTAACCGATTGCATGCCCTTCATCTTCCAATGCCTTACTCATTACAAAACTATGTTGGGCAAGCGGAACATTGAAATCCTTGATGCCGATTTCCCGGGCAAGGCTCCGCAAAGTTTAAAATTCGGTTTAATTATGTCAAACAAATTCATGCACCATTTAAAACGAATGGAAAGGAAGGAATTCCTTCGCTGGGCCTGGGAATCTCTTGAACCGGACGGAATACTTGAGATTTTGGATACTGACGTGGAACTCCGAATTTTGCGTCAGGCAGATAATCCTGAATTCAAAGAAAAGCTGACTTCCGGTTACTTGGAATCCCTCATTGAAATCGAAGACGATTTCTGCCAAACCCTTATATCTGACATCGAGCAATCCGGATTTAATATCACGCATTTCGACTCCAACGAATACAAAGATGAAACGGATGCTTACAGCAAGTACCCCGGTTGTAATCTCTCTTTAAAGTTTCAGGGACTGGAAATCGTGGCACAAAAGATGTTGTAGATTAAAATAAAAATTAAATTCGAAGTCCGAAACTTGAAATCCGAAACAATATCAAAAATCAAATTATCAAAATTCAAAACAACCCCAAATATGCCTCACTTTGTTGAAAGACTTTTTAGTTGCTAGCATTAGAATTTTGGTCATTCTAATTTATTTCGTATTTCGATATTCGACATTCGGATTTTTAACAAACGATTTAGAAAATTAACATTGTTTGTATTGCATCTCTTTGGTTGGGGCTTCGCCGAGCTGTGAAACAGGGTTTCTCAGATTAGTAATCCCATGAATAACCAAAATACAAATTCTTTACCGCAACTTGAAGATATTTACGCCGCCGCAAAAAGGATTCAACCCTGCATCCATCGAACGCCACTCTTACGTAGCTCAGCTCTTGCTTCAATCTTTGGTGCGGCAGAGTTCTACGCAAAATGTGAAAACCTTCAAAAGGTAGGAGCGTTCAAGGTTCGTGGCGCGTGCAACGCCGTCTTTTCACTAAATAACGAAGACGCGCAACGAGGTGTGCTCGCCCATTCATCCAGGAACCACGCACAGGGTGTGGCGTACGCCGCGCGATTGCGTCGGGTTTCTGCCCATATCGTAATGCCAAAAACCAGTTCGAAGACAAAAATTGCTGCAACAAGGGATTACGGAGCTACTATAACTTTTTGTGAGCCAACGATGGAATCACAAACGAAAGTTGTTTCAAAAATACAAGAGAATACAGGCGCGATCTTGATTCATCCATTTAACAATTCGCATGTGATTGCAGGTCAGGGAACTATCGGACTCGAGTTGTTAAAGGACGGAATTTCATTTGATACGGTTGTCACCCCGATTGGTGGTGGAGGACTCATCAGTGGAATATCCACGGTGATAAAAGCTCTATCGCCATCAACTCAAGTTGTCGGCGTGGAACCAACAGGAGCTGCGGACGCACATCAATCGTTTCGAAATGAAAAAATCGTACCGGTTGATTCGCCCCACAGCATTGCTGACGGGCTTCTCACTACAATTGGAGATAAAACACACCGTATCATAAATCGCTTTGTAGACGACATCGTTACCGTAAGCGACGAACAAATCGTTGAAGCGATGAAGCTCGTCTGGCAGCGTATGAAAATTGTAATCGAACCCTCTGCCGCAGTAACTGTAGCAGCCTTTCTCTGTAATGCAATTCCAGCGGTAGATAAGAAAATAGCAGTGGTCTTTTCCGGAGGAAATGTAGACCTCGATGAACTTCCCTGGACTACTAAAGTGTAAAACTTTGTTTTTACAGCAATTTTTTCTCTCCATCTTTCCCCTTTCCTTTGAGCCTTAGTGTCTTCGTGGCAAATTTTTTTTGCGATTCTCCATGCTTTGAATACAGCGCAAAAAAGACTTGACTTGGAAATCTGTTTTGATATAGAGTCTCGTATTTGAGGGGGAAAAACCATGGAAATAACCGATGACCTCCTGGAAATTAACCCCAACCTGAAGAGTCAAGTAGCTTACGTTGGTAAGGGGAGGCATAAAGCAGTTCTGGTTGATAATTTCTATAAGGACCTGGAAAAGATTCTCCAGGCCACCGCCAAGCTGTCCTATACCAGCCATTATGATCTCACCGGAAACTTTCCCGGCGCTCGAGCGCAAATCAACATCAGTACCGAACCCACTATCAACGCTATCAGTGAACTCTGGGGATCGCAGCTCTATTCGTTCTTTCATCCCCAGTTAGCTATTTTTCAAGCCCTTACCACCAGGGACTACCGCCTGAATATCGGACAACGAGCGCCACACATAGACCCGGACATTACTGCCTTGATCTATCTGAATCCTGAGCATTCCTGTACCGGAGGAACCGCGCTCTATCGCCATCGACCCACAGGTTTGGAACGGTTACCGAGGCTACCGATCACGCCAGACCAGGAGGTTTGGAAATTGGCCGAGAGGCTTGAACTGAGCAACGAATTCTTTCAATCAGAGGAAGGCTATGAAAATTTCCAGCGCAGCATGATCTTCAATCCCTTGTTTGCCGCCACTGGGAATAACTATATCAATGATGGAAATGAATATTGGGAACTCCTGCAACTCGTGGAGATGAAGCCCAACAGATTGGCCATCTTCGACGCCCGGGTCTTCCACTCCCAGTACATCAAGGAAGATAAATATGATAATGTCTTTCGTATGAATCAGATCATCTATCTCACTGCAGAGAAGAACACCATGCGTACGGGGAGTTCACTTGCATAAGTGATACGGACATTAGCTCCCTTTTCCATGACGACATTTGTTATTTTTAAAAGATCAACAATTGCAAATGACACAACTTCCCTGGCTGCCTAACTTAAACTCCGTAATTGTAAAATATTTTACATAAACTACAACAAAAACAACTAAAACTATAAAATATTTTACAATTAAAAACCTGCCTCTCTATTCCTCTTTATTTATCAATAACTTTATTCTTTTTATATTTGGTAAGGATTTTGCATTATTATATTTACAAGATCATTAAAGTATGAGTATTAAAATTGCCGTTAAGTAAATAAAAAGGCTTTATGAAAGGGGGGGATCAAGATGTTTAGAAAACTTACCCTAATATTTACTTTATGTTTTATCTGGACTGGAAATATTGTTAGTGCTGAGACGGTAACGACCAAATTCCCTAAAGCCCAGGAGATTAGCAGCAGCGACATTTCAACAACTGGTGATTGTCCGAGCTTGAATGTATTGAGAAAAAACAGTGAATGGGTCGAACACACCGGGAAATGGAGTAAATTTTTGAACGGCGTTTTGATGAAACACTTTAGCCTTCCTATTGCTCCCAAGAAACCTTCCGTTTCTTTAACTCTTCTCCCTGTTAACGTGGATCGTGGCATGGGGATTACCGGGTGGAGAGAGATTGTTTGGGTAGTTCATAGAACCAACCAAATGAATTTCATCGGTAAAAACAATAATTGTTTTGTATTGGGTTCAGTAGCGTATTATGCGGAGGTGAAAAATAAAAATGGCTGGCCCCCTGAAGTTAAGCTTATTAGCGAGCCGGAAACTGAAGAAAAGTGTCTGCAAAAAGGAGATACCGGTCTAATCGAGCTTCGCTGGTATGATCCGGTGGAGAAAAAGAAACATCGGTGGTTTAACCGTCGCCTGGCATCATTTTTACAATGGACCGATGAGTATAAATATAGTCCAATCCCATTGCCCAGGGTAATTAATTCATTGGATTAATTTACTCCTTTTTAATACCATATTTCTTCAACCTGTAAATAAGCTGACCTCGTGAAATTCCCAAAGAAGAGGCGGATTTAGATTTATTCCATTTGTTTCCATCGAGAGAAGCAAGAATTTTATCGCGTTCGATATTTGAAATAATAGAGGGAATAGTTTTTTCTGTAGCTATGATTTTTGAAATTTCTTTTCCCCCGGAAGGTTTTGAGAGCATGCTTTGAAGAATTTCTTCCGGCAGGTGTTCTTCAGAAACTTGCTCCATCTTACATGAAAAAACAGCATAGTCTATAGAGTTCTCAAGCTGTCTCACATTACCGGGCCATAAGTAATTAGTCAAAATCTCCTGTGTGCGTGTGTCTAAAGATGAAACTTTTTTATTATGGACCAACGAAAACTTTCTTAAAAAATGATTAGCAAGTATTAGAATATCTTTTTTCCGCTCTCGAAGTGGTGGAATATGTATTCGAAGTGTGTTAAGTCGGTAGTAAAAATCTTCCCTGAGCCTGCTGCTTTTAATTTCCTCTTCTATATTTCGGTTTGTTGTTGAAATAATTCTGGCCTGGAGCTCAATAGTATTATTTCCTCCAACACGTTCAAATTTCCTTTCCTGCAAGACTCTTAAAAGTTTAACTTGAAGCTGGGGAGGCAATTCCGCGATCTCATCAAGTAAGATTGTCCCATTTTTTGCCGACTCAAATCTGCCAATTCTTAGCATATCCGCACCGGTAAATGCTCCCTTTTCATGACCGAACAACTCGCTCTCCAACAATGTCTCAGCATAAGCGCTGCAATTCACGGGGACAAAGCTGTTTGGATTTCCATTGCCCGCTTCATGTATTATCTGTGCTACAACCTCTTTACCCACGCCTGTCTCTCCTGTAATTAAAACCGGCGCTTCTGATTTAGCAAATAACTGCATTTTTTCTCGAATTGAAATAATTTCTTCCGATTTACCTATCAGTTTTCTCTTTCCATAGCTATCCCGCAGTAAATCACGCAAAAACCTGTTTTGAAACTTTATTCCCATATGTTTTCTTACGCGCTCCATAGCGATTTGAAACTCTTTCTTCTTGAACGGCTTGGTTATAAAATCAAATACTCCTGTTCGTATGGCATCAATCGCTATTTGCAATTCCGCGTGACCTGTCATCAGTAAGTAATATGAGTCCCCCTCATTTTTCTCCAGTTTGCTAATTAAATCCAAACCTTTCATTTTTGGCATATTGTAATCGATCACTGCAATATCAACGGGATGATACTTTGCCCAGGTTAATGCTTCTTGAGGTGAACAAAAACCGTGAAACTCCAAAAAATCTATTGTAGAAGCATATTCTTCAAGAAGGTTCACGACTGCTTGTTCATCATCAACGACCAGAAGCTGAAATGTGAGCGATTTTTCAAGCATAAAAAAACCCTTTTAACTTTAAAATATTGTAAAGCTTTCTCTTAATTATAAGACATTATTTTTAAAAGATGTAATAATTCCTCGAGTCAGCTTATCAAAACATACGCTACCTGTAGGGAGTTGCAAAATGTCAGTAAAGCGCTAAAACGTCATTCTGAACCATTCGCCTGTCATTATGAGCGGTGCGAAGAATCTCTTTCTTCCCCACTTAGAGGTTGTTCTGTGTGAAACAAAGGAACAAACTTCCAGAATGACTAATAAAATCAAATTGTTATGGACAATTCAGCGCGCAATGTCATGCTGAGCCTGACGAAGTGTCAGGGTGACAAGAAAAGGGGTACAATGTCTACTTCGAGTTTCAACCACTACCTGGTTTTCTCTTGACAGATTTTAGACAGTTCTCTATACTCAAAAATTAGCTCTTAACCACAAAATATAGTTTTTTGGCTAAATTTTTAACATGTTTTGCCGAAATAAGACGCAAAATTCCATATACATCATATGACAAATAAATTCCAATTTTCAAAATTCTAAAGTCTAATCAAACTTCTTTAAAACTGAAGTAAGGAGGATATCATGGCATCAATAAGCTGGGAAAAACTGTCGGGAAAAGAATATGTTGGCCTTTTTCCCTGGGCCTGGATAGAGCTTGAGAGTTCCAATCCGCTCGGTCCATTCCCTTTTTTAGGGGGTGTGGACCCAAAGGTTGTATCTTGTCTGGATGAAGTACACCGGCACCTCGGTGGAGCTATCGACATCGTTATCAGCGATCTGTTCGCCGGTCGTGCTCCGCTTAAAGATCCTGAACTTCCAAAACGATTGGAGAACGCTTATATGGAAGTAGTACACTCACGGCCGCATCTTCGTAAGGTCATCCGCTGTGGACGGAAATCGGACGGCTCCTTCGAGTGGGACTATCCATTGGATGAAAATAAATCTTCGCCTCTCAGCTATTCCAGGATGCAAATATTAAATTCACACAGAAGGCAGTCTGTACCTTTTGAATTAGAACCATCGCTTGCCCCTGTAGCCGGCAGATTTATTGGTTGTTTAAACGGAACTCTGACTGTCGCGGAAGTCCGAAATGAGATTAATAAGTTAGGAGAAGAATTTGGGGAAGGCGCTACGACATACCTGATGGAATTGCTCGAAATCCTCCTGAACGGTAACTGCCTCGCTTTGTCGGAAAAGTCATCTATTCGCCAACATTGGCTTGACACAATGCAGGACCGTGATACACTCCACACTGGCCACGCCGGTTTAATGTATCGGCAAAAGGACAATTTCCTGTTTTTCGATCCCTGGTTGGTCCCCTGGTTTGCTGAAGCCCCGTTACCTTCGTTATGGCCTTCTTTGCTTCCTAAACCAGCTGCAATCTTTCTCACCCACGACCATGATGACCACGTGGATCCCCGCAGTCTACTGGCGTTTCCCAAGGATACACCGATAATAATTCCGAGCCGGAAAAACAAGCGCGCCCTTTATTACGATTACATATCATTTCTGAGTGGTCTCGGGTATACAAAGATCATTGAATTGGCCCATTGGGAGTCATGGGACTTTGAAGGCGGTAAGGTGGTCTCAATCCCCTTCTATGGCGAATGTTCCTGCGAGATGGGGATGCCACGCAACACTTATTTGATAGTTGACCGTGGCCGAAATATTTATAATCATTGTGATAGCGGACCGACCAACACCGGGGAAAATGCATTAGATGACGGTGTTTTTGACGAAATGGTAAAAAAGTACGGCCCGGTTGATACCGTTTTTTGTCAGCCCGGCCAACTCATGGAACTTCGTACATACGCTGCATACGCATCTCTCTCTCCTCCCGGGAAATGGTTGGAGATCGGGGAAAATTGCTGTGTTACCTCTGACTACCTGGCAGGTCTTATAGCAGCTACAAAGGCGCGCCTGTTTGTTTCATTCGCGAATGGATGTGCAGACTGGTTATCCGATCATCCGGTCTTTGTATTCCACAGGAGAAATCCGGCGCTCAAGGCGTTGCTCACTGCCCACTGGTGGTCAATGGATGAACTCAAAGAGAAACTTACCTCAAAAGGTTGCCAGCTAAATGCCAGCTTCGCACTGGATATCTACAGGGAAAAAAATGGAGACGTGACTCAACAGATAAAAGAAGGAGCCCCCAAACCAGCCGACTTATACCGACTTGCTTATGGTGAACTACCTTTTGAAGAAGATGGAACGCCAATTCCTACTACTTAAAAAAACTCTTCAGCGGAATTAGCAGGTTTTGATATTCGATATTGCACTCTCATGAAAATTAGTTGTGTATTGGAACACAAGTGTTAATTAAAGGCATTTTATTCATTAAACATTATATTTGAAGTGTCATAATAACATTGTTTTCACCTCGATACTCTGTGACTTCCAGCAAAGTCCAACCAAGTCTCTTGTATAATTTTTCCATGTCCGGCGTAAAAAGATAAAGGGTCTCTACCTTCAGTTCCTTTGCCTTCTCCACCGTACGCCGGACAAGCGCCGAGCCTATCCCCTGCCGTCGATGCGGGGGCGCGACATAAACGCTGGCAAGCCATGGAGACAGGTCCATCCGGGTATCCATATCGTGAGCTATAATACTGGCAGAACCGAGTAAAACATTTTCTGACATGGCCACAAAAGTTGTGGGTATCTCCTTCCCGGTTGTTTCTTGATTAAACTCCTCTATACGATCCTCGACCGTCCGGGAAGGATTAAGGTATGACCATTGTTCGTGGTGCCATTGAGACAGAATCGGGATGAAATCACGGTGGGCTGCAAGGTAGTCTATTCTCATTAAATTTATACAATTGAAAATTTAAGAGTTAGCTAATTAGTCTTCTTCCCCTGCTAATTCGTTCATATCGTACTCGTCGTCTATCTGTTCCGCTATAAAGTGAGTCCTCACTACGGATTTATCCATAAATTTATACCTGCAACAATCTTTATCTCCAATCTCAATCACCAATTCATCCGCTTCCGGCAAATTGACGAACATCCCTAAATTCCTTACAAACGTTAATTTCATTTCTTCCGGGATATCCTGGTCTTCCAGTTCTTTTAAAGCAGCTTCCCTATCAGAGAAGCATAATGATTCAAAATTCTCGTCATCACACGTTTTCTTCAATACTATCTTAGTAACTTTTTCGAAATCTTCAGGGGTACATGCCATTTTTATTCTCCTTTTTAAACTGTTTAATAATTTTACACCAAGTTGACAAATAATTTTAAGTGAAGAGAGCTAATAAGTCAAGCTCCAGCGTGTCCGAAAACTATAATGTATCAGGCACTTTGAAAGTGCCTGATAGATATGGACCGCTTAATAGCGGAACTACAAACTGAAAAGTATATTTTTGGACAGTATGAGTAATGGAGGATTAGCCCTGATGGAAGCAACACAAAAAAATTGTGCCATTGTTTCTCGGTACTGCTGAAAAATCTTTTCCAACCTTTCAGGACAAACTTATGGTCACAGTATTTTCAGGAATTAATTTGTTAAACCATGTGTTAATATACGGAGATGGACAACAGGAACGAAAAAAAAGACAGAGATGAAATCATGGGAAAATATGAGTACATGGACGATTTAAGTTTAAATGAATATTTGTGGGAGTTTATAAGAAGAAATAAAGAGTATAAAAAAGCCTATGAACAGTATCAAAAGAAAAAAAATTACTGGCTAGAACCCGTTTACGATCCACCCAAAAATAAAAATGAAGCTGTAGAAAGCTGGTATATACGAACACATGGTAGAACCTACCCTCGAAACAAACTTTTATTTAATCCTTTTGGTTTGGAATATCCTCTGGATCCTTCAAGACAAGCTAATGATATGCCGGGAAAATATCTAAATATTGATAACTGCTTTAAACTAACGAATACATCTGTTTTTCATTATTTCGTTAATGATCCTGAGGTTAGAAAACTATGGAATCAAGAATGGCTGGTTTCGCACAAGTATGGGATTGAAGTTTTAATAGATGTTACTGCTCCTTTAGACAAGATCAAAGACAAGGTTGAAAAAATTGTGAGAACTGAAAGAAGATCCAATAAAACGGAAGAACTGAGAAAACTTATCAAAGAAAGAATTTATAAGAATCTCGATATTATTCAAAAAAGAAAACGGTTTGAAGACTGGAAAAATTATTTAATAGCGTATGATCTAAAGTATACAGAAGACTTTAAAACTAAAGATATTATAGATTTTTTGCATCCCGGTGAACATAACAAACACTCTGAATCCCGGGCTAACAAAAAAGTTCAGCAGGATATCAAAGAAGCTAAAAAACTTATTAACGGCCAATACAAAGAATATTTCTTCTAAACATTATAGAGCAGCAACTGGGAAAAATTTGCCACAAAGTCACCAGGACACAAAGGAAAGAAGAAAAGGATTTTCTCCATAATCTTTTCGTATCTTTGAGGCTTATTGGTTAAATAAATCTTGAAGTTATCTAGAGGTAATCTAGAGGCTAAAAAGAATAATTTTGCTTTACGATTTCTTCGAGAATTTCTGGATTAAAAGATAAAAAAACTTCCTCATTTCATGCAACATTTTTTGTATTTTTTCCCGCTGCCGCACGGACACGGGTCGTTCCTACTTGTTTTGTCTCTGAATGCGCCGGGATGCAGCAAAGGTATTTCCATCCTTGTTTTCCTGATTAAATCATTATATAAATCAGTATAAATTTTGCCAAATTCAGCTTTTTCTATTTCAAAATCCTGCCGGTACTTTGCCTTTTCAATATAGTTGCTCCCTTTTTTTATCCAGTCGAAAGCTTCTTCATGATCCTCTCGTTTGTCGGCAATCATCGCAAGAAAGTAGTATGGTTCTACAAAATACGGATCAAATTCAACAGCCTTTTTATAATACTTTTCCGCCTTGGAATATCGTTTAATATTATGATAGATATAAGCCAAACTAATATGATTTTCCGGATTTGTGGGATCTTTTGCTATTGCTTTTAAAATGGCCTGTATCCCTTCTTCCAATCCCATTTCTTTATCTTCAACATTAATGCTCATAAATTTGATAGGGCTTTTTTTGATCGCTTCCTTGCTATCTTTATCCGCGGAAAGCATCTGAAAACGCGTAATTTCCCCCGTAAGTACGTTATAACCTTGAGGGGTCAGCTCAAATTCTGACAACTTATTGCAATTCACACATTCGATCTCATCTAGAATAAAAGGTTTGCTATTTTTAATGTGGCTGACTACTATTTCCTTTACCCTATAGACGCACTGATCCGCACAACTTTTGCACTTCAGGGTTAAATCCAGATAGGACCTTACCCTGTCCTCCATCTGACCCTGTTCGTTGGCTTCCCCTTCTTTCTGCGCCTCTTCGGCCTGCTGAAAGAGTTTCTCTGTCAATGCCTCAATTTCAGGGGTTTCTCGTTGAAACAGTCTGTTGAGTACGATATAGGTATAGTCAATCATCGATTGACCCTTATTTGTAAATGGCTCCAATCGTTTAATAAAACGTTCATCCGGGATAGATTCAATAGCGCCAAGCAGCTTTTCCTTATCTTGTCGCCACAGGTCTTCAAAAAAATCATCCAAGAATTGCGTTGCTTTGGTCCCCCCTATTTTTTTTATTACAGATAATGCTGACGCACGAGCCTCCGTCTTTATACTTTTAAAATTTCCTTTTATACAATCTATGGCCTTATCTCCATAGCCTAACAGGGCCTTTTCAGCGGCCAAAAAAATAAAATCACTATCTTCAAACAATGCATTGGTTATAGGCTCCAGAAATTCATCATATCCAAGTTCACCCATTGCGGTTATTGTGTGGCTTCCTCCATAATTTTTTAAATTGCGATTAAGAGCTTCAATCAAAAGCCGGACCACATCCTCTTTATTACTCCCCTTTAAAAAGGCCACGAAATCATTGAAGGATTGAATTTCTTCAATATCTGCTGAAATGATTTCCACTATTTGCTCCAGAGATAAATTTTCCAAAACTATTTTATCTGTTCGTAAAGAAGCAATCAGGCATCCCAGGATTAAGGAATAAAAAAATGTTTTTTTCTTTTGATCAAGACTGTCTGCAATTTTTTTATCGTTAAGCAAATTTTCCAATAAGTCCCTTAACTTCGAGCTAGATATTGCGTCCCGGTTTTCTTTAAACAATTGTTCCATCTTTTTGAAGTCATCTCTTTTAAAAGATTCTATGGCGCTATCAATATCCTTTAAGGGGCTGGATTCTTTGAAAAATAAAGAAATTGAAGCGTATTTTTGTTTTGAGAAACCATCACAATGATCAATTATAAAGTTGTAATCGGCGCCGGAGCCAACAAAAAGATGAGATAATGAAGTTAAATCCTGCATAAATTGGACTTCTGGAACTCTGGAAGAGCTCATAATAAGCTGTCGCAGCAGATCGTTAAACTCAGGATAGTTATTTTTCCAGGCCAGCTCTATTATTGTTATTCCAAAAAATAATTTTCCCTCTTCGGGAAGACTTAAATATGAGTTAATCAATTTATTAGAAATATTCTTAGAATGTTCCTCTTGTAAATATTGCAGGCTTTCAACCATTCCAAAGAATTTGTTTGAATCTTTAAACGGGTCGGAATTTAATTCGAGGTATGCTGAAAACAGTTTATATGCCTCTTCAGGATTGAGCTGTGCAATCACAGGGGCCGACCAGCAAGCCACACCATCTGTCCAACCTGGCCATCTAAGTGTCAGCGCATTAAGGTTATTCAAAAATACTTTTTCAGGCAACTCATGAAAAAGAGAACTCAAGAAAACTTCATCAGAATTATCCAGAAGATACTTAATGGAAACATCATTGAACAATTGAGCCGCAGTCTGTTCAGCCTTTGATGAATCAAGTTCAGATAAATTTATGATTTGATTTAAAGCCAATTGGGCCATGAAAGGATCTTTTATGTTGATTTGAGATATGGGTGCATCGGTGTTTAGCATAATAATTCTCCTGATTTCTTAGTGATATTCTACAGATTTTTTAATTTTTTTATTAGTGTATCAGAAGTAAAGAGGTTCATCAAGGCGATGCAAAAGAGAGGCAGTTGTGAAATACCAATAATGAAGCAAATTGTCATTCTGAGCCCTTCACCTGTCATTCTGAGCAAAGCGAAGAATCTCAAAAAACAAGTTTCAGTATTGATTGGAATCCAAGTCATCGCAGATACTCTTCTATGGGCGAATCTGCGAAGCTAATTTAAACTCCCCGCAGCAAGCTGCCGAGAAAGCGCTCATTAAACACTTTCAAGTGGGCTTACTGCAGGATTTCCTATCCTATCAATCTACAATACTATTTCATCCCTAAATGGCCTTTTAGAACTCCTGAATTTGCAATGCCTGGTTTTTTAGGCGCAAGCTTAAGTGCGTGGCCAAAATGCTTGGTAGCGTCTTTGTGATTGTTTTGATTATGTAAAGAGAGCGCGAGATTGTAATGCGCCTCTGCCAGTTTTGGATCGGCCTTGACTGCCTCCATGAAGTACTTTGCGGCAACATCCCAGTGTCCCTGATCGTAGTGCGAAATACCTTCAGCATTCTTTGCCGCGCCGGCCGAACCAGATGGAGCGGCTAATGCCTTCTCAGCAGCCTGGCCAAAGTTGACTGTCATCGCCATAAACATCATTGAAACAAAAACCACCACACTAAATTTAAAAAACCTTTTCATAACATGCCTCCTTTTTATTACTGTTAAATAATTTGATTAAAAAGATTTATAAAAATTAGCCTCATTGGGCAAACTCAACAGCCTTTTGCACTATACCATCAGCGTCTATGGCATAGGCCATAACGCTATGACCAACTATTGTGCCTTTCTCGGCGTCTACCCTGAGTCTGATTCTGTAATCATTTAATACCTTCCTAATTGTTTCAGTGCTTCCTGTCAGAAAATGAAGTTTCTCAGGGTTCAGAGCGAGTTTTGTTATATACTCTTTCAGAACTTCCGGAGTATCGTTCATAGGGTCTACCGTAACTCCCAGGAATGTAGCTCCCTCACCAATCGAATCCTCCAATTTTTTTTGAATCTTGTCCCGGTTGTAGAGAACCAATGAACATGCGTCAGGGCAAGCAGTATAAATGACAGTAAAAATTACAGGACTCCCTTTCAGTTGTACCATGCTCAACTCTTTGCCGTCCTGATTTATTAGTGAAAAGTCAGGGGCCTTATCGCCTTGTTCCAGATATTTCATAATAACACCACTAATATGTTTAGCCTCAGAAGATTTTGCTTCTTCTTTGTGTTTGGGTCCGTCATGGGCCATAAGTATCATGGGAATCAAGACCATAAAGACTGCTGATGCTATGATGCGATATAACATGTTCCTTCACCTCCTCTCGCGATAGATATGCATGAGTAAAAAATTGTCTGTTTATTTTACATCAATTGCCATTACAATAAACTCTCTGCCGACTCTACCCCCATGGTGAGGTTCATGACCTTTTCCATCATAATAGTACCACTGAAATGGCTTCATTTTGCCAAGCGTGGTTGGAAGCGCAGGCAAACTTTTCACCTTAAGTCCATTTTGCTTCAAGTTTTCAGGGTTAATAAAATATAAGATATCTTCAGTGGTTTTCTCAGGTGTTTTTGAAAAATGAACCATATATTTCCCTGTTGTTGGTTCCAGCATGCAGAACTCGCCGCTCGCATGCGTTCTGTCAATGGCCATCATTCCACTCCCGGGCGTAAGAAGATTTGCAATAGCATTGATTTCATCCGCAGCGGGGCCTCTCAGTTTAAGTACTGATCCGAACTGCTTTTTTATGGCAGCAAGTTCCTGATCACTTGAAGCGGCCTTTGTCTGGCTTATAAACGGAGCAAAAGCAAATATTGCTAAAATTAGTAAAATAACAATATAAAAATAATTCTTTTTAAAACTCTTCATATCCCCTCCTTTTTAATTAAAGGTTGATAATTTTACTCTTTTTCAAGATTAGGTGTTCGTTTCATTCACACTAAATGATTACACAGATTATGTTCAGATTACATAGATTTTTTAATTGAATCAGCTTAATCCTAATCAAATCTGAGTAATCATGTTTAGAATCAAAATTCCTATACTACATTTAGACAAAAAAGCGACTAATAAAGTTTCTAAATTAAAACCTGGTTTGGGGAAAATTATAAATAACTCTTTTCCTCCTTCTATTAGGAATTACCCTTCTTTTCCGCAAAAAACACATTTACCTCGGGGTTGATAAGTGTCTCCGGATACAGCCTGAGGTGCTGTTTAAAAAATGGCATTTCAGCAATAGGGTCATTTTGAAGGCATTTCAGCGAATAGTGATCAAAAAATCCCAAAATCTGCCTCGGACCAACTAAGAACAATAATCCCTTTTGATTCAATGCATTACTAATAGATTTTAACATACAAGCGCATGCATGCCGATCCAGGTGATAGATAAAAGGAATCCACTTATAAATCATATCGTATTTTTTTAGATAAGCCGCGTCAATATTTTTTTCCTCCGGAAGGAAAGAAACCTTTTTTAAGGCATTGAGTTGTTTTTTTGATACCGCATGATCCCAAAGTAGTTGCGCGTTCTTCTGTGCCCATTCCGGGCTGCCATACAATACAGTATATTCTCGTTCCCGTTTACAATCAATGCATCCGGAAATTGTGGTATCAAAGGTATGTATGAGGGTGCTATTTATTTTTTCCAGCCGTTTACCCATATCACCGGTCATTTCCATGTAATACAAAATCTGATCAATAACCATGGGCTGGAGTGAAGTTTCCTCAATTTCAGAGGCGCCTTCCGGGTACAAAGGAACGGTTAAAAGCACATTAACCGGGTCTACTTCAGGCGGGGAACCTCTAAAAAAGTATCTCCAGTTAAACGGGTACGAGGCTTGCGGTTTCAATGGCTCCCTGTTTGGTTTGATTCCCCAGAGCTTTAGAAGAGGAATTTCCCTGCTTGCATCATCATCTATCAACATAATAGAGTTTTCCCCTACATGCAAATGCCGCTGGCAGGAAGCGTAGGGCCGCCAGCCTTCTTCTTCATATCTTCCTTTTTTCTTCTCCTTCTGTGACTGCTGTTGCAACGATGGCATTGCTTCGTTGATATATGGTAATGCTGCCGGGTCATTCAGCGCGGTTACTTTATATAGAAAATCGTTTTGAACAGATAAACAGATTGAATGCTCACTGCTGAAATACCGCCAGGGAGGATCAGGCCTGAGAGTCCACGTAATCTCGTGTGAACGATGAAAATTCATAAAAACGTCCATCATGTTCTCTCCTTCCGGTTCTTTTGGGATGAGATAGGCGGAAAAAACATTGAACGCCTGCTGCGATGGGAAAGTGGGTAAACCTCGAAACCGTAATGGGGATATACCGGTTTCACGGGATTGATCATCATACAATCCCCAGAGGACCTCAAAAGCGGCAGCTCCACATCCGGGTAAAGTAGACTGGTAAAGCTCCACTACCGGAATGATATCGAGCTTCTCCCAGTTAACCGAAAGCATATAACTAATAAATATCTTGTCCTCAAATGTTCCGTCCATCAAGGCATAGAGACCATCTTTTATTAAATGCACATCATATTTGGCTTCCACTGTTGAGACAAAATTTTCATCCTTATAAAAATGCTTTATATCGGCAAGGGGAACATCCCATGTCTTAGCCGCATGACTTCTAACATCATCCAAAGTCATAGTTGCCCAATTAGGCTCATTTTTAAAACTGACCTCCATTGAAAAAGTCTTGACCTTCGGCTGGATTCCAAACCAGAGTCCTGAGTCGATCTGCATGCGGACAAAGGCCAGGGAGGTTTCCCCGGATTTCTCATCCTTTTTCCAATCACACTCGTGAAGCGGGTGACCTTCCGGATCAGTAAAGAGAAAACGTCTTCCCTCTGCGTTGTAAAATACGATGTGTCCTGTCGGATATTCTTTTATTCTTGTATTGGCAATGTCCGGCTTGTTATTAAGACACCAGAAAAAGGCATCGTCTTGTTTTATTTTTTTGAGTTTGTCGAATTGTTCCTTAATCGCGGAAACTTCACTTTTGTTGGCTTTAAAACGTATGCTGTCTGCTCGGGTAAGAGCAGCAAGAAGCCGTTTTTTTTCAGACATGTTTCTCCTTTTCTTTTAATAATTCTGTCACTTTATACAATAATATTATAGGTAATCCATGATTATCCTGTCAACATGTAACCAAAATTACATATGAAGAGTAATAATCGTTATATCAACTACTTACAGAGCCCCTTCGGCAAAGCCTGTCCTGAGTTTATCGAAGGGCTCAGGGTGACATAGTACCATTATGGAAAAATGCAAACTGTTTAATATTTTACTTTTCAAGTATTTTAGCGTCGCAAGAAACGTATTTTATTTGCTTAAACGGGATGAGGAAAATTTCCTCCACAGTTGTTACCTCAAGAAATTCCAGATCATCGCTGAAACCGTGTTTTTTGGTTTTCTCCAACTCAATTTCCTGATTATCTACAAATACTACTTTTAACCGGTAAAGCATCTACTCTCCTTTTTAAACTTATTTATCAACATTTGTCAGCCACTTTTGAAGCCTTATGTTGCCCCGCTCTTTATGAAGAAAAAGAGAGTAGCTAATAATGCGCTTGCCAGACGCTTTCAATTTGGCAGAGGAATTGCTTCAAATTGTTTTGAAAGAGGATTCTGCAAATAATCCTCAACATAGTTCTTTAGATAACCTTTTTCATACAACTTTCTATTGGACTGTTTAGAGTTGATCTTATGCAACACTTTAAACCGGCACCTGGGAAACCAGGACTTAAGATCATCAAAAGATACACCGGCAATATCTCTCTCCTCGTTTGATGTGTTTTCCATAATGACCTTCGGTAAATAAACCAGAGTTTGGTTGGTTATTCTTTTGGCTATATCGTTGAAGGTAAGAAGAGTGCTGCAATCTGAATCTCCTCCGAGGGTATCGTTCGGCACATACAGGTACCTGGCCCTGTTTCGGCGAAACATACTTAGAATTTTGTACACATTTCCCGCCATCACCACAGAATCTTTCTTTTCTAATTCACACGCATCAAAGGATTTTAGTATCTTGTTTCGATTTAAAAAAGTCGTGATGTCTGATTCCGTGTGGATCATCGAAATGTTAGGTAGACAGTCATCATAAATTTTTTTGGCCTCTTCCGGAAGAAATTTTTTACCCTGCCGCATCAAAGCAGTAGTTTTCACGTCGATATATTTCAATGGTGTGAGACACCCCATCCACAAATGACATCTCGGATTGATTTTTGAAATGGTCCTGGCATCTTCGGACATAGTGGACGGGCCGAAGGAATAGAAATTCGCCGTAGTCACCACCGGTCCATCAAGAATTTTAAGCACTTGGTTTATTGATGGACCGATCGGCATTAATTGTTTCCTGTACCGACTAAGGGTATTCACTGATAGCTCCATATGGATTCTTCCGGAGTATTTTTCAGCCAGTCGGTTAATCTTTTCATGCGGGAGACAACCCGTCGTAAAAATCACGACCTTTTTATCCGTGTTGTCCAGAAATTCCTCCAGCCAGTCCATGGCGCAAGGATGGAGAAACGTTTCTGTCCATTCCATATACTCGTTTCCTCCAAATATCCATGATTCGTTTTTTCCGGAGGGATACTTTTGAATCTCGTTCAGGATAAACTGCCAGTGCTCCTGAGTTGTGCGCGGGGTATTGAATGTTTTCCGGTAACTATGGTCTTGCTCATAACAAAAGGTGCATTTCATCGGACATGTCTTGCCGAGACTTAAAGGAATCTTCCGGTCCCCGATTTCAGCCCTTAAAACGTCATATAATAATTTCTGATCCAAGGATGGTTCTCCTTCTATTGCTCAGTCCAGCATACTAGCAACTAAAATTATTTTTAAAAAAAAGTAACTGTTCACAGTTATTAGTTAACAGTGAACGGTTATAAAAAAGAGTTATCCACAAGACTTTGTTAAGCCTTGCATAAGGTGCTGTAAAAAGAAAGAGCTAAACAGTGCCAAAAAATTTCACAACTAAACACCGTCTAAAAAAATTCAATGTTGACTGTACCACGACTAAGAAAATAGCTGCAATGCCATTCTAACTGGTTAAGGAATCAGCTTGCCTATTTTATTCTGATACTTTCCCATGAAATAAAAACCCATTTCTGTGAACCAAACATTCCCCTCGGAATCAAGCACCAGTTCATGTGGATGGCTTTTGGCAGTCGGTACTTTGAACTCTTCCATGCCTTCAGAGGTTCCCGGTTTGGCTTTAGCAAGGTCGAGACGACCGATATTATTGCCCCTGTTTTCCGTAAACCAAACCCAGCCACGCTCGTCATCAACCACAAGATCATGGGGTCCTTTTCGCTTTTCCGGTACCAGGTATTCGACAACAATGGGAGACTCAGCAGAGAAATCAAGCCTTGAAATTTTATTGGCAAAAAGCTGCGTAAACCAGAGGACGCCACCCTTGTCCACAGTCAATCCATGGGGAACAGATTTTTTTGGCGGAATAACGATTTCCTTGATCTTTCCTGTTAGCACATTCAATCTGGCTATTTTATTAAAAAATTTCTTGGCCCAAAACTTGCCCCCTTGGGAATACCATATCCGATCATCGACTAAAACCAAATCATGTGGGTTCCCTTCGTTCACGTTGAACTCCTTGATTTGCCCTATCTTCGGATCCAGCCGGGCAATTTTGTTTGTCTCAAACTCCAGAAACCAGATTTTGCCGTCTTCCCCTTCCGCTAAGTGATGCGGTTCACTGTTTGGAGTAGGAACTGGAAATTCCTTGATTCTGCCTGTTGCCGGATCGAGCCGGCCCACTCTGTTCCCTCCCATCTCGGTGAACCAGACCATACCATCTCTGGCAACAATAATATAATTAGGCTTGCTGTTAGGTTCCGGTAGCTCGTACTCAACGATCCCCTTCGATGTTCCAGATTTCGCATCAGATGGAACCAGTTTGCCTATTCTGTTACCATTAATTTCGGTGAACCATAAGTTACCTTTTGCATCAAATGCCAAGTCTGTGGGACAACTGTCCGGCGTAGGGGTCAGGAATTCGAGAATAGTGGCGGAACGAGCCGGGGCTGCCCACAACAGCAATATGGCCAAAAGAACCCTCAGCATGAGGCCATACCACGCTTTCATCTTTACCTTTCCCATAAATCTACCTCCTTTAAAAAATGTTAATAGTAATGAACCTTTTCATTATAAATATCTCGCTGGAGTTATAGTAATGGGAGCACTTTGATTTACAGTTAAGCAGATCTGCTCACATACCCCGCATCCGGTGCATTTTTCCTCTCTTATAACAGGCTTAAAATCATCTAAATAAATTGCTTCTTCAGAAAGCGGACACTTTGTAACGCAGTACTGGCATGGTTGACCATCCCAGGCGGAACATCTTTTCTTTTTTATTTTCGCAACACCCATCTTTACTTTTTCCCTCTCGACCGGAATTAACGCTTCTGTTTTACATGCCTTTATACAGCTCAAATCTTCACAAAGATAACAGGGCGTCTCTCTTGGAAGGATAACAGGGGTTCCCTCTAGACCCCTTTCTGAGGATCTCTTTATGCTGTGATGGGGGCAGGCATTTATGCAATCATCACACCGGGTGCATAACTTAAGGAAAGATTCCTCCTCCACTGCCCCCGGCGGTCTCAGGAAGTCTACCTTTTTAATATTTTTAACCGGTATCTTTTCCTTGGTGGAAGCACCCGCCGCAACTTCCGCGACAACTTGTCCTGCCGTGGCCACGGCCTTTTTTAAAAAATCCCTTCTTGCAAAACCCATTTATATTTTGAACCTTCCAGAGTATCTAAAATGAAAATCCGAATGTCAAAACCTGAATTCAAGTCTTCTTGGAAAAACATCAAAGGGCGAATCTTGGTTACTTTTTAACAAAAATTCGAAACAATATCGAAATTCATGGTTCGGCAAGCTCACCATGACAATTTTATGTCACCCTGAGCCTGTCTAAGGGTGGTTTTGAGCATTAGAAATTTCGTGATTCGAATTTGTTTCGGATTTCGGTATTCGCGTTTCGGATTTTCCACAAATTAGCAGCTAGACTGCCTACTATTTTTTTGGTTGCGTCAAGTACGCTGCGCTTTCACAACCCTGTCTATCTCCGCGAAATCTTTCTTGACTTCGATTCCTTTATAAACCTTTTCCTTCTCTATTAAAGATATTATACCATCACTCTGTCCATAGCCTATCTCTAATATTAAATGTCCTCCCGGTTTAAGGTATGCAACAGCTTCAGGGATTATCCGTCTATAATAGTCGAATCCATCATCGCCACCGGAAACCGCAAGCATAGGCTCATACAGCTCTATTTCCGGCTGAAGTTCTTCCATCATCTTTTTTGAAACATAGGGAGGATTAGAGAGAAAAAGGTCTATCTTTCCCTTTAATTCTAACGGCTCCACAGCATTCAGGAGATCCCCTTCCGCAAAAGTAATCCTTTTCTCCACATCATGTTTTTTCGCGTTTTCTCCGGCAACTAACAGGGCCTTGCTCGATATATCAATAGCGTAAACCTTGCTCTTTGGAAGTTCTACAGCCATACATACGGCAATACACCCGCTCCCTGTACAAAGATCAATAATATTTACGTCAGGCGAGAAATTTTTAGCTTCTTTTAGCGCTTCTTTAACAAGGAGTTGTGTTTCCGGTCTAGGGATGAGAACATCCTTAGTAACCTTAAAGGATAATCCCCAGAACTCCTCTTCTCCGGTAATATGCTGAGACGGTTCTCTTTTTAAACGTCTATCTATAAGCTCTTTAAACAAATCTGCCTCATTGTCTAAAAGAACTCTATCGTGATTGACAATAACGTCCTTCTTGTCACATTTAAGGGCATGCGCAAGGAGATACTCAGCTTCAGCATACGGAGCTGGTATATCATTAGCGGATAGAATTTTGGAGGCCCAAAAATAGGCCTGTGTAACTGTCCAGTCTTTTGTCATAAGAATATATTAGGTAGAGAGATACAAAGGAACAAAGGCACAGAACCTAAAAGTTCGCCACCTGTTTTGTGCCTCCTGCCTTTGCTACTTTGTGCCTTACGAAGGTGAATCGTTTAACTAAAGTCTTCGCTTAAAGGTGAGGAGTTTTCTCTCAATCCCCGAAGAAGACAATAAAAGTTCACAATTGAGCATTTTCAATTGACAATTGAGAGTTATTTTCCCACGCTACTAATGCTCAACAGGTAACTGGGCGCTATTTTTCTCTTTTCCTCGAGCAAGATATAATAAACCATCTGCCATGGAATAGTTAAAAGGAAGGGGGTTAATCGCTTTCCCCATCATCTCCATAACTTCATCATATAGCTTTTCTGTTTCCTCTGTCGTCATCCCTTTGCCTCCCTCAAAAATATATCCAAGGCTCAGGTCATGCTGGGCAGGCGCCATGATTTTTTTCAGAGCAAATTTTTCAGGAGAATCCATTATTGGAGAACCTTTCTCAAGATCAAAGAGACATGGAAGGCATGAAAAACCATAGGATTGAAGAAGATCCTTGTTTTTTAAAACAAAGTTTACCGTCTCCATAACTTCTTCTTTTGTCTCTGTAAGGAAACCGACAATTATATAGAGATGAACAGCTATATTATATTTAAGACAATCCTGAACAACCCTGCTTATATGCTTTTTATCCGTTCCTTTATCCATAAGATCAAGCACCCTCTGGGAGTATGACTCCAGGCCGAAAACTATTTTCAGACATCCGGCACGCGATGCCTTTTGGAGTAGATCGGAATTTAAATTTTTTTCGAATCTAGCGCCGCATATCCACTTTACATCCATCTCACTCTCAATAATCCTGTCCGACAACTTGTTCATGCCGCTAAGCGGCATAGACTCGTCGGTTATAAAGAAAAAATTTGTGTTATGTTTCCTTGATAATTTCTTCATGTCCTCCATCACCAGATCAACCTTCCTCGGCCTGTACTTTTTATGATCAAGATGAAGGTTGCAGAACGCACATTTCCCCCAGTAACAGCCCCGCGAGGTTTGAACAGGCAATACGAGTTCCGGAGTATGATACAGGTCTAAAGGGAGACCTTCATAATCAGGGGTGGGGAGTTTGTTCAGGTCTTCAATAAAAAAAGACTCCTCGTTTATAACGGTTTTTCCATTCTCTTTATAAACGAGATTAGGAACTTTTTTCAGGTTCTTTTTGCCGGACAACTCATCAATAAGGGCCAGTAATGCATGCTCTCCCTCAAATAGCACGAAACTGTCCACAATGGTAAATAGATTTTCATTCTTTTTAAGATTATCTTCGAGCTTGGTAAATACACTGCCCCCAACGGTTATATGAATGTCTGGTCTCTCTTTTTTAATGAGACTTGCCAGGGTCAAACCCGGAATGACCTGTGATGTCGATGTTATAGAAATCCCAACCAATCCGGGATTGTCGGATAGAACTGAAGAAATAATGTGGTCGTTAAAGATATCAAGAAAAAGATTCTGCTCTCTGTCTTTTAAAGCGGAGAAGATGTCATTCGATGAATATACAGAATAGGTCATCTCATTATCAACGGTTGTAATCATGGAAGGATGGTAGAATGATGTTATTAGCTCAATCCATCGCTCCATCACCTTCATGCTCTCCATATAACTTTCGATAGAGTAGAAGTTGGGACCTCGAAAAGACTTCTTTGCGTTCTCAATCCAATCAGTCAGTTGAGGCAGCCATTCCACTGCCTGTTTCATTCGTGCATATTTTTCTCCAGTCCGATCCCCTCCATTTTTCTCAATATTTTTTATCTCATCCTCTATCCTGCCGAATAATCCTTTGACTTTCTCCCAGGTCATCAGTATTTCAAGGAATTCTATATTGATATCCCTCTGCACGACCTCTACTCCTTCTTGTCTTAAAAAGGCTGTGAGACTCGGTAAACTAAGGAATGGTTGGGATGGAATCCATGAGGGTGGAAAAAGAAGTGATACTTTCATTTTTTAAATTTCATTTAGAAATTAATGCTTACGGCGAAGTCAAATACAATCGGCTTCAACAGATAGTTTGAGTCACAGAGGGACAAAGTAACAAAGGCACAGAGCTTAAAATCTGTCATCTGCTTTGTGCCTTACGATGTTGTCTCTTCGCCTGAAAGCGAGGATTCGAATGTCATGTGGTACTTCCGAGACCTTATCCACCAATAGCGGACATTATCCGCTTATTGGCTGTTGATCCATTTTTATCAAAACGATGGACACTCGGTTTATTCCACACTACAGATTGTATATGTTCTTTTAACTCTTCAGCTGAAATTCCCGGCTTTCTTATTAATGACGCCAGATCGACCTGGTTCTCATGTCCAAGGCAGAGGTGCAACTTGCCGGACGCCATTAAACGAACCCGGTTGCATGTTTTACAGAAGTGCTGACTGACAGCGCTTATAAACCCTATCAACATACCGTCTTCCTTAACATATTCGTACCATGCGGGTCCCGGGCCTTTAAATGTTGTTTTTCCCAGGGAGAAATGTTGTGCAACTTTTTCACGAATTTCTCTGGTTGGAATATGCCTTTTCTTCACGTCTGAAGACGAATTCCCGAGTGGCATAAATTCAATCAACCTCAGGATAATCTTTTTTTTCATACAGAACTTTATTATCGGGATTACTTCGTTATCATTTATGCCTCGCATTACGACCATATTAATTTTTATAGGAGTTAATTCGTATGCAAGCGCGGAATCAATTCCTTTTAAAACCTTCGTTAAATCACCGCCATTAGTAATCTCTTTAAACTTTTCAGGCAGTAAAGAATCGAGACTGATATTGAGGCGATTAAGGCCGGCGTTTTTTAATTTAGGCGAAAAACTCTCCAAAAGAATTCCGTTAGTTGTAAGTGAGACATCTTTTATCCCGGAAAGGCGACTAATTTCCTTTACTAAAAGGCAAAGATCTTTTCTTAACAGAGGCTCTCCGCCGCTTAACCGTACATGGGATACACCGAGTTCAGAAAAGGCCCTGACAATCTGCAGCGTTTCTTCAGGTGATAAATAGCTCCGGCAGGAAGTTGTAGTTTTATCCTCGTTTGGCCTGCAATAAAAACAGTGAAGATTACAGGACTCAGTTAGAGAAATTCTAAGATATTTAATCGTTCTGTTAAATTTATCTTTTAGCATATTTTTTAAACCGTTAAAGGTCTAATCGACAACTGCGAACCGTTGCCTTCTGCCTCAACACTTTTATGCCTCAGAAAGGAGTATCTTCATCTGAAGGCGGGATCCTGATCAGTTCATTTACTTGCTTACCTCTGCAAGTTCCGGTAAATCAACTTTAAGCGGTTTACCATATTCATATTTTTGACCCCACGCTTTATCTACTTCAAGCACCTCATCTATCATGCTATTCCATCTGTCGACATACTGGGTGAAAGTTTTTAAGTTATCTCCTTTAATTTCCTTATGGATAGGGTCAATGATCTTTTCTCTTATCTCCATCATCACCGTTCTAAGTCTTAAAAATGTTTCCTCCGCTCCTTCTTTCTGCTTTTTTTTATCGCTTGTTTCTTGAAAAATCTTTACCAAATTTTGTAAACTAATCAGGTGGTCCTGGTAGGCATTAACCACACGATGATCAACCGATAAAGGCTGTAAAAAGAAAAAGTCTTTGCATCCTAAACCTTTCACCGCTTTTGCAATATCAAAAATAGCCTGGCAATGCTCTGAATAATCCTTTTTACGATCTCCTCTTTCCTCTCCCAAAAATGGATTTATCGGTTTTGTGTCATCAACTGTCTCCGTTTCACCCTGTCCACCTTTTATTGCTGTCTTCTTGCTCTCAGCATCATCCGTACGGCTCATTATTTCAATAAGGTGAAAACCAAAATCGGTTTTAATCGGTCCATGAACTTTACCCAACTCCTCGCTGAAAACAACATCATCAAATTCCGGGACCATCTGACCGGGAAGAAACTCCCCAAGATCCCCGCCTTTCTTACCAGATGGACAGCTTGAGTGGCTCCCGGCTAATTCCGCAAAGTCAGCTCCTTCCTCAATTTTCGTCATTAGTTCCTTGCATTCATCCGCGGTAGCTACCAATATGTGACGTGCGCTTGCTTTTGCCATAACTTTTTCTCCTCTTTTATTGTTGAATTAACTTATTGAATAAAAATGAAATCCCAAGTACCAAATTACAATAGGCAACCCTTCTGCAAGCTCAGGGTGACAGGATTGAAAGATTGTCATGGTGAGCCTGCCGAACCATAGTTATTGAGATTCACTTGTTTACTGTAATTTGGTATTTGTGATTTTTTTTGTTGCGTCTCTGCGTAAAATTATTAATAAAGAAAATGCCCTGAGGGATTTACTGATTAAAGTATAATCCTCTCAGGGCACTATATAAATCACTAAAACTAAACCTGTACGCTTTATTGAAGCTTGAGCCAGTGCCAGGTTGATCTACCCTTCATGCCATTTCTCTCTCCATTGCTACCATCCCATACTGCAAAGGCAACCGGGATATTTCCACTAAAACTACCGAACTGAACATCATTGCTATCACTTGTGGACACACCCCTTATAAAAACTACTGACCATGAGCCATTACCATGAGCGCCATAACCACTAACATCCTGGCTGGCCTGTGTGGTCAATGTTCCAAAACCCTCAGCATTGAGATCTTCTACAGAGGAAGCCCTGAGAGACTCTGTTGCGAGAATATTGTTTAAATGTTCACCAGCATCAAAAACACCCTGGCTATCTCCACTGCCTGTCATCAGAGTTTGGCCTTGTTCCGGTCCTATGCCGAGCGCAGAACCGCTGCATGGATTCGAATTTCCTACACAGTCACTGCACCCTGTACCGGTATCAGGTTTACCAACCCCTACGGCAGAAGAGCCGGCCGTTTCATTGATATAGTAATCGGACTGCATGTGCGGGTACTGGGCATCCCTAAGCTCTGTCTCTACACCACCTTCTCTCTCCCAGTCCGCTTTCCAGTGCCAGATATTGACCGCGTTACCATCGTCACCCATAAAAGGTAAAATTCCCTGTACCTCGTCACCTACGGAATCGTCAGTAGGTTTCATCGGAAACATAATGGCAGCTCCATCCCTGAAATCATCATGCCTTAACGCTGCAGTGTCTATGCTATCATCTCTCCATTGCAATCTAATAGCTACCGAGCATGGATTCCGTAATACACTGACAGCAACCTGTGTTATAGCGGGAGCAAATTCTTTTGGTTCCGTTACATCCTGCGGAAGCAGTGAAACTACCGTTCTCGGAGCATTGATCCACTGAGCAGCAAAAGGATTGGTAGAAATTTTGCCGCCTGCATCTGCGGAGGCAATACTTGCAACATCCACTCCTCCGGTTTGATCAGCATTCAAAGTAGCGCCTGCTGCCTCAACCTTGTCAATGCCGACCACATAAAAAGACAGCATTACAGCTAAACATATTGTTAATAATTTTTTCTTCATCTATGTCCTTTCATTAAAATTTTTTTATTTGATGAATTCAGACAATTGCGTACTATCTTTCAGCGCTTCATGTCCACACTCAATACCACCTCTGTCCCTCGCTGATTCATCCAGTGAATCGCTCACATCCGGAGCTTTGAGCCTTCGAGGTTTGACCTTGAGAAATGCAACTTCCATTTCCAAAAATACTTTCAGAAGGCCGGCCATCTTTTGATAATATTCATCATTTCCTTTTGATTCAAGAAGCTTTGCAAAGAAAGAGGCCCAACTACCTAACTCATTCTTCATAAATTTCTTTTGTGTCTTAACACAAACGTCCACCTTCTCTGAACCATCGTTCTCAATGGCATACCCTTCCTTAAAGGTGAGAACATACATAAATTCCAGTTCCAGACTGATGTGGTCCAAGCCCTCCAGTTGTTTACCGGCAGGCTCCAAACCAAACGCGTTATAGTAACCGGCTATGTCTGCCAGATGCTGGCTGGACTGAAACATATGATCTTGCCCATAATGTGATCCCATTGGAGGATAATCTTTATGAACAGTATGTCCAAACACAGTATGAAATTTCTCCTGAAGATAAGAGAGGTCGCGGTTTGGAAACTCCTTACCAATCACCTCTTCCAATGCCGTAATGATTTCAATGGCATTATCACCCATCTCCTTTGTTATCTCTGTTGTATTATTAACTAAGATGTAGGAGAAGTAATCCTTGAGTTCCTTGATAAAGGAACCTTTAGCAAGTAAATTAAATATCTCCTCCTTCGGGTAATGGAAGGCAAGTGAGAGGAGCCGGTATATCTGGCTCCTCACAAATGCAGTCTCCGCCTTTGCTTTATCTTCCTTACTCACATCTTTTTTTTCTGTTTCCGTAGACGCCATCAAAGATCTCCTATTCTCTTAAATTGATGTGATGTGTTTTTCCGGTCTGATATGGATCGGTTCCTCAATCGTGGTCCTGACTATTTCTTTTCCATCATGACCATAACCGATAACCGTGTCGTTGTACATCGCCCACGGTTTTCCGTGAAAGACCGTCTCATATACTTTCGGCCCCTTCTTTATCCCAAATTTGAAAATAATCTTTTGGGTCTTCCTGAAGAGGTTCATTACTGCCAGGAGTTCTCTGTCAGGCGCCAGATACTGTTCTACCGCGTGATCGGCTCCCGGGCCAAACATCTGTTTGGAATAATCCCTTGGCGCGTTTCTTGCCGGAATGTAATAACCATTCGGCTCAGTCCCGAACTGCGGATAGAGAGGGAGAGCTACTTTTCTTACCTTTATCAGGTAATAAAGGGGATGCTGAGGATCATGCGCCCACTCACCGTTTTTATCTATCTTAACCAATCCCTGCATTCTGATCTGACCAACACACGCAGCCATACACCTGGTTTCCATTGGGCGTCCACCGGAAATCGGGTCAGTCCCTTCTATTCTTGGATAACAGGCGATACATTTTTCAGAGATTCTTGTCGTGGATCTGTACATAGGTTTTTTGTATGGACATTGTTCCACGCACTTTCTATACCCTCTACAGCGGGCCTGGTCTATAAGCACGATCCCATCCTGCTGACGTTTGTAAATAGCTTTTCTCGGGCAAGCACCAAGACACGCGGGATATGTGCAGTGGTTGCATAATCTCTGCAAATAGTGGAACCATCTGCCGCTATGCTCCGGCAATTGCTCACCTTCTGTAAAGTTTGTATGTACTCCAGCCTTAGAATCTCCG
>Ga0208638_1000036_pt1 | contig 121507 bp, 112 predicted proteins | sample ETNtaG_34_FD_185753 | JGI IMG/M metagenome (GOLD analysis project Ga0208638, IMG submission 185753) | Marine microbial and viral communities from oxygen minimum zone, Eastern Pacific Ocean - ETNP201306SV51 (SPAdes) (version 2) | ecosystem: Environmental > Aquatic > Marine > Oceanic ...
CGTTATTATATTCCGCGTTATGCTGATGTCCGTGAGAATTCCATCCCGAAGAAAAATTATGAATTTCTATATCTCCCTTTACAATTTCTCCTCTTTCCAATTTGATTCTCGCGTTTTTAAAATCAGGTCCCTTTTCAAAATTCCATTGACCAGGGTATATGACTTCAATTCTCTTATAATCCAGAGTAAAGAGGTATTTTCTCTTGAACATCTGGTCCATCCATAGGCTACAAACAAAACTTTCCGGGAATTTATTTTGTTTATTACTGTAGTTTGAGAAAGATGACTTTTCTTTTATTGAGTGGCAACGCTGAGTCAATTTAAAATAGTCGTAAGAAAAAAGCTTTTGAGGCTGCGTCAAATTCTTTTCAAATCTTTCATGCGCAAGTTCATCCGCAAATGGATAAAGTTGCGGAGTTCGACAATTGGCGGGTAACTTTTCTTTCATTGGTAAAATATACAATAACTATATATATGTGTCAATAGTGACAATTTATCCTTGTCCCTGGTTGTTATGCTATTACTCTATAAAAACTTGTTTTTTTTAGGCGTTGTTTAGTTTTTGCTTTTTACAACGGCTTATGCAAGGCTGAAGAAGTTTTTTGTTAGCTTACCGGAGCAGAAGCTCCATCCGGTTGCGGAGCCTCTCCGCTATGCTTTTGGCAGCTAAAACTATATATGGTAGAATAAAAGTAAACCCCATTAGAAATGTTTATAGGCTACTGCTTTAAACAGAGACAACAATATTCTGGTATTTCTAACGGGGTAAATTGTTGATTCTACTTAAATAATTATGGATTATAGAGACCTTTCAAGAAAGCCGAATTCAGTGTTTTGGGTCAGGCTTCTCATTATTTTGATCATTGTATGGGTGGTCGCGGATTTATATGGTATTTTACCTTTCCGGCCAAAAGTCGAAATGCGCGCTGTAACTCCATCTCAAGGTAACCTCGGCGCGGATGAGCTTTCGACAATTGACGTTTTTAAGTCCGTTTCTCCCTCAGTGGTTTTTATAACCAATAAAAGGCTTCAGAGAGGTTTTTTTTCACTAGGTGTTACGGAAGTTCCCCAGGGAGCTGGTTCCGGTTTTTTATGGGATGACAGGGGGCATATAGTAACCAACTTTCATGTAATCTATGAAGCGCATGGGATTGAAGTCGCCCTTCAAGATGGAAGGAGGTTTGACGCAAATATTGTTGGCGCTGATCCAGACCACGACCTGGCAGTTTTACGAGTTCCTGTAGGGAGATTTAATATTAAACCGACAATGATAGGGAGTTCAAAAAACTTGGAAGTAGGGCAAAAAGTTCTGGCCATAGGAAATCCTTTTGGGTTGGATTCGACATTAACAACTGGAATAATAAGCGCGCTTGGCAGGACCATACAATCGATGACGAAGCGGTATATTCACAATGTCATCCAGACGGACGCGGCGATAAACCCGGGTAATTCAGGCGGGCCTCTTCTGGATTCTTTTGGCAGAGTAATTGGAGTCAATACATCCATCATCAGTCCCAGTGGTTCCAGCGTCGGGATCGGTTTTGCGGTGCCGGTGGATACGGTAAACAGAATTGTCACGCAACTGATAAATAAAGGAGAAGTTTCGAGACCCGGCTTAGGAGTTTCATTGGTTCCAAACCGTTACATGGTCCAATGGGGTATGGAAGGAGCGGCAATATTACAGGTAGATAAAGGAAGTTCCGCTGGAGCTGCCGGTTTGAAAGGGATTACAAAATTTCCAAACGGAGAAATTGAGATTGGAGATGTAATTATTGAATGTGCCGGATATCCAGTGAAAAAAAACTCTGATCTTATTAAAGCTCTGGATCGCCATCAAGTGGGAGACGAAATCGAAATTGTGTTTACAAGAAAAAGTAATAAAATGCAAATTAAAGTGATTTTGCAGGAGGTCAGTTAGGGGATCTCATGAGCTTTCTTTTGCCACAAAGTCACAACCAGAAAGGATCGATAACCACGAAGTACACGAAAATCACGAAGAATTATTATATATAATTTTTTGATTATTTTTTTCTTCGTGCTACTAACCTGCGAAACGTTGTTTTGTTAGCAACGTTTTTTTAGGAGATTGGGGCGGTAGCCCTTTTGGTTACGGCTCCCAGCCGCTTCGTGTTCTTCGTGGTTAAAAAATACAAATAGATGCGGAAAAAATAGTATGAATAAAATGACGGGGGAAAACTTACTTTTTGCGTTAACTATTTTAATAATAGCTTTTCTTACTGAGTTAATCGGAGGTTTGATTAGTGGCTCTTTAGCTCTGGTCTCCGATTCCTTCCATGTTTTAACCGATATCCTTTCTCTTGGGTTGACGTATATAGCTTTAAACATAGCAGTCTATAAAGAACCATCAAAACAGTTCCCTTTTGGATTGCATCGTCTGGAAGTATTTGCAACTATTTTTAACGGGATGACTCTTGTTTTTATCGCGGGTTTCATCATCAGCGAAGCCTTTGATCGATTTAGCAACCCTTCTGAAATTAATATTTTTTTGGCTCTGACAATAGCGATTGTCGGACTGGTAGTTAATCTTTCTTCCATGCTAATTTTATCCTCTCATCATGAACATAAAACAGATATGAACATTAGAAGCGCCTGGTTGCATATCATGGGTGACGCGTTAGCTTCTGTAGGAGTAATAATAGGTTTAACAGCGATTCATTTTTTTGAAATGCCTGTGATTGACCCAATCATAGCAGTCTTGATCAGCCTCTTATTATTAAAGGGGGGGATAAGTGTAACCTGGGAAGCCATAAGGCTTCTTTTGCAGGAGTGCCCTATTGACACAAGCCAGGCAAAGTCCCTCATCAAGGAACTGCCCCATGTCCTTGATGTTGACGGCATGTTTTTTTGGGAACTTTGTTCTCATGTTCGGATAGGTACACTTCATGTAATTACAGACCTGGCAGAGATTAAAGAGACAGATCGGGTTTATGATAATATTAAGGACTTGCTGAGAGAGAAATTTGATATCAAGAATGTTACCATTCAATTTGAAACCGCCCAAATGGCGGAAAATCATTCCCACTCTCTCCACCACGAGCATTGAAAGCTGTTTTATTTGTAATTCAAACTTATAAAACTGTGTTTTTTTTAGGTGCTGTTGAGTTCTTTTTTTTACAGCGGCTTATGCAAGGCTTGGTAAAGTTTTTTACACCCCCCTTGATTCCCCCTTATTAGGAGGAATTAAAGTAGTATAATGCGCCTTAGCAAAGGGGGATGCAGGGGGTTATAATCCCCTCTTGAGAGGGGTGTCTCCGACGGAGACGGGGTGTGTAATTGATCGCGGTCACCGGCCGCTCTACGTTCTCCGTGGTGAATTTAATTTGCATATGTTTTTGCCGCTTTATTTAAAAGAATACCCAAACTTTTTGGTCCGTGGTTGAAAATAAGGTCTATGGCAGACAGGTATGGTACAAAACCTTCCCATAACTGCTGATAGACAGGGTGCCGGTAATCCTGGAGTTCTAAAAGAATGTTTTGATTTTGAAAGCATTCTGCATTATAAATGGTGCGTCCGGCGGCCCCGGTATAAAAGTTGTTTGCCCCGACCACTCTACAGATGTTAACAATTCTTTCTTCCGAGCTTCCCATCGGATTTTTTTCGATATCCGAACTCCGGTAAAGTTTGCGCTTCAACCCGAGTTCTTCCATTAAAAGTTTAATCAGCGCTAGATCAATATCATATAGCCATTTCCATGAATTTTTATAAATTTCTTCAATTTTGGGATAAAGCGAATCAAAGTAGGTTGCCCGTGAATAATTCATTTTTATGCTGTTCAGATGTTTTCCTTTCCAGTTTTGGCTATTGTCCAGTTCCGTATCTTTGATAAGTTGTGTATAGCGGCTTTTGGTTTTTACCGGCAGTGTAAGCCAGCAAGCACCCTCCGGAGTTTTTATTCTGTTTCTAGATCGCCAGTCTCGTTTTGTGTACTGCACATTATCAAGGAACACAAAGACATCACAACGGTACATCTGCTCAAAAAAACCTAGCCAGGGGAGAAACCCGGGCTGCAGGATCGCCGCGCAGCATTGGTTTGGATTTTGGATTTTAGATTTTGGATTTCGGATTTCGGATATTCTGCCTTCTGTCTTCTGTCTTCTGTCTTCTGCCCCCTGATCCCTGTCCGCTGACCCAGGATTCCTGGTAAACACTGCTTCATCATAACGCAGCATGAAAAGGTTTTTTTCATATGATCCGATAATGTTTTTTACTTTTTCACCTTTAATCAGTTTGAATAACATTTCAGGAAAATTAACTCCTGCGGCAAGTGTGAGAACAACTCCGCTCCCAAACCTGTTATTAATATCCGTAAAAAAGTAATTTCCTTGCCGGTTTTTAATGCATTGTATATTTGCAGGGCCTCGAAATTTTAAAATTTTGGCTATTTTAGAGCCCCATTGCACAAGTTCAGGGTTGTGAACGGTCTTTCCTTTTAAAATTTCACCTCCACGAACAGCTATTCTTTCACGTGGTACTGCGGAAAGTGGCTCGCCGGTAAAATCTGACAGAATGTCAATGGTATATTCTGTTCCTTTAATATATTGTTGAACAATATATTCTTTATCTAATTGCAACGCTTTGAACTGTTCTTTTGTTTTAATAATACAGGTATCATTGGAGCCTTCTCCCGTTCTTTTTTTTAAGAAAAGAGGAAATTCAATTGGGATATCATGATTCCCCCTGTCATATAGAACTGTCTCAGGTGTTGGAATGGAATTATTTTTACAAAACCGGTAAGTTTCCCATTTATCCAGGCAGTTGCGGATTGTTTCTGCTGATGAAATAATAGGAATAATATCCATTTTTTTTAAATCAGGTCTTAAGTTTTCGAGGACAGAAATAGCCTTATCTGATAGCGGAACTATAGCGGTTAATTTCTCCTTCTTACAAAGATCAAGGAAATGAGAATTGAAATCTGGAGAATCAAACATGGGGACGATATGAAACCGGTCTGCAAAATATATGGAAGAAGATAAAGCGTCAGAATCAGCAGCAATCAAACGGATGTCCCCTTCCATTGATTTTCTGGCTTCTTGAAACGCTTTTATTAGAGAAGCTTTCCAGGCCGGCGCTAAAAAGAGAATATTCATAAATTTAAAGGCATAAAGCGGAGAGGTTCCGCAACCACAATTCGGCATGGAGAATCGAATTGGACGAACATCTCCGCAGTTCGCCCAAAGGGTTGAGGCCAGGGATGGTCGAAATCAAATGGAGCTCCCGTTCCAGTTAACAAACAAAAACTTGCCCTAAACTCTCAAAACAGACATTTTGTCATTCTGAACCCTTCGCCTGTCATTCTGAGCAAAGCGAAGAATCTCAAATTTGGCTCAGGATAAACTCCGTGAAGAATCTCATTATTTTAATAAGTTTTTAAAACAGAGATTCTTCGGCAAAGCCTCAGAATGATATTTTCAGACACCCCGCGCAAAAGACTTCCTGGAAAAGGCTTATAGAGTAATATTGTAAATTGACGGTTGTAAAATATGAAATATTTTTTTCGGCTCCTGACCCCTGACCCCTGAGAACTGTCACACTATCAAAGAGGCGATGTTTTCTATGTGGTACGGATCGGGCAACTCCTGTGGTCCTCGATATATAATAAATGCGTTATCACGGGTATGCATTCCTGAGAAAATCCGTTTTCCGTAGAATGAGTCCCCTGAAGCGAGTCCTTCTAAACCGAATCCTTTCAAATCAAAGCCATTATTTCCCGATATAACCATATCCGGGCCATTTTGGGAATAGTCACCTTTAAATATTTCTTCATTGAGAAATATTTTGTCGACAATTTTATCTGACTGAAACTTCTCTGAAGAAAAAAAAGATATCAGGTCATTCTGAACTTTAATTTTATCGGAAATAGATATTTTGCCATTTGGAAACCTGTCGCGTGAATTGATATAAATACGTCCCGGATCAATGACGAATGCCGCAGATTTCTTCGCATCAATGTCCTCAATTGCTTTTGGCCGTCGGTTTTTAAATTTTAAAAATCCTTCCCGTTCCAGCAATTTATTGACATATATTTCATAGTCTAATTTTCTGAAACCATGATCTGAAATGACGATGACGGTATCGTTCTCGGATATTTCTGAAATTAATTTTCCGATTTGCTCGTCTATCCTGCAGTAATATTTTTTAAAAATGTCAGCATAGGCGTGATCATCATCATCAAACACATCAAATAAAAAATGATTGATCCTATCTGTTTCTGTAAAAACAGCCATACACAATTCCCATGATTCCCTTTCCCAAAGAAGATCTATACACTTAATACGATTTTCCAGGGTAGTATCCAGGTCCTTAAAAAATAAATCCATTGACTGATGCCCGAGTTCGGCATTCACATCAAATCGATATTCAATCTTTTGCAAATCTGAAATCAGGGAAGAAGGATAAACTGCTTTTTCCGGTTCCAAAGCTATAAAACCTGATATCAACACGCCATCTAATTGTTTTGCAGGATAGGTTTGAGGGACATTAATGATGACAGCTTTTTTACTATCCCAGAACGGGATTGCCTTAAGATCATCAAAATTGGGGTATCTGTATTGATATGAGCATGGCTCAATCTCAGTAAAACCGAAAATGCCGTGTCCCCCGGGGTTTTTGCCGGTAATAATTGAACTCCAGGCAACAGAAGAAACGTCAGGTATGGATGATTCCATCCTGATAAACTGAGACTTTTCTATCAATTGCCCGAGGTTTGGCATCAAACCGATAGAACTATATTTTTGGATAAGAGAATAAGGAACGCCATCGAGTCCAATGATAATGTATCTTTTACTATTATTATCTGTATTGGGTTTTTGTAATGCCATATAATAAAAACTAACATTCTTAAATTCAAAATTCAAACTAAATGAACTACTTCTCTGCAAGCTGACGGAGTATCGAATTAGAAGCTTCTTTAAAATTCGCAGCAAGCTGCGGGGAATTAAACCCACAGTGTGGGATTAAAAAATCGAGATTGTAAACCCACTAATTCGTTCTTGTTATGATGATTAGACCTTTATTAGTAATTTCAATAATAGTATTAGTCTTTTCTCTTGATCAAGTTGTTGGAAAAGAAAAGGTGTACCATGCGGCTATAAATGATAAGGGTGTTCAAGAAGTGGAAATAACCGGTGACAGCTATTACTTTGAACCAGATCATATCATTCTAAAGGTAAACATTCCGGTAGAGTTTAAGATTAAAAAGAATTCTGCAGGGATTGTACCGCACAATATAATTGTAGATGCTCCTGAAGCAGGAATTATGATTTCTAAGCCTATAAATTTGGAGCCAAGAGTAATTCGATTCACACCCACTAAAATCGGCAAATATGCTTTTTACTGTGACAAAAGACTTCTTTTTTTTAAAAGCCACAGGGAGAAGGGAATGGAAGGTATGCTTGAAGTAATAAATTAGTAATATGAAAACTAATCAAAAAAAAGCTCATATTGCCTCAATAGCGGTTGCCACGCCACCGTACCTTGCAGACCAGGCGAAGGCGGACGGATTTCTTACAAAGCATTATTCAAATAAACTGAGTCCGAGGAGTGAGAAAATCATGCATAATATTCTCGCGCACCCCAGTATCGCTCAAAGAAGTTTCGCGCTTGATGATCCTCAATGCCTTGTTGATGAAAACCCGGATGATCGTATAGCAAGATTTACTCATTGGGCTGTCGAACTATCATCTCGAGCAATTATTAAAGCTATTAAACAGGAAAATCTATCGCTGAGTGATATTTCAGGTTTAGTAGTGAATACATGTACCGGGTATATTTGCCCGGGGATATCGACCTACCTGATAGAAAAACTGGGATTATCTCCTCAGGTACGGGCCTACGACCTGGTTGGAAGTGGATGTGGCGGGGCAGTGCCGAACCTTCAGATAGCAGAATTAATGCTCAAAGAAAACGGTGGTCTGGTAGTAAGTGTCGCGGTGGAAATATGCAGTTGTACGTTTCAAATGGATGATGATTTAAGTTTAATAGTTTCTAACGCATTATTCGCGGACGGGGCCGCGGCGGCAGTTCTCTGGAACAAACCCAGAGGACTCGAACTGATAGCATCTTCCAATTATTATGCCACGGAACATCGTGAGGACATTAGATACAGTCATAAGAACGGCCAATTGTATAACCAGATTTCCGTCAATTTACCCCGGTTAGTCAATAAAGCGGTTGCTCAAGTGGTAAGTAATCTTTTAGAGCAACAATCCTTAAGAATAAAAGATATCGATCATTGGGCTTTGCACACAGGAGGTGACAAAATTATAAATTCCATTAAAGATGAAATAGGACTCGAAGAAAGTAAACTCCTACCCGCTCGTAATGTTTTATCGAAACATGGAAATATGTCTTCCCCTACGGTGTGGTTTGTTATGCGGGATATTTTAAGTAATGGCGTAAAAAACGGAGACCTGTGCATCATGGTAGCTTTTGGAGCCGGGCTTTCGGCCCACGCTTTTCTTTTTAAAAAAAATGGATGAGCTAAGCGGCAGGGCCGCAATCACAATTCGGTAAGGAAAACCGAATTGGACGGTTTCCAAAGGAAAGCCGCCCGATGGGTTGGGCCAGGGATGGCCCAAATCAAATAGGGCTGCCGCCCTGATATTGCTGACAAAAAGTGTGTTCTTTTTTTAAACCATGAGTTTTTTTTCTCCACCTCCACGAAGATTTCAGGCTGAACTTTTGGACCTTGATGATAACTCCTTTGAAGAGGCCAGGGAAAGCCTGGAGGATGTCCGCCGGGTCAATAAGTATCTAAGCGGCTACAGAGTTTTGCTGCGTTATGCCGGACAATTTTTGCGAGACCACAGGGAGGATCGTCCATTTACTATTTTGGACCTTGCTACCGGCTCTGGCGATCAGCCTGTAGCCCTGGCAAAGCTGGCCCACAAATTAAAAGTTCCCGTTAAAATTACTGCCATTGATATCAACTATAAAATGCTGAAATGCGCCAGGATAATTACCGGTCCGTTTCCTGAAATTGCCCTGGTTCAGTGCGATATTTTGTCTTGGCCTTTCTGTGACGACAGTTTTGATTTAGTAGTAAATTCCCTTTCCCTCCATCATTTCAGCAGGGAAAACGCTGTAAAGATTCTCTGCTCCATGCGCTCCCTGAGTCGGTGTGGATTCATAATCAACGACCTTCACAGGAGCCGTGTAGCGTATGGTTCTATTTTTTTGCTGACACGCATATTCACAAAAAATCGTTTAACCAGACATGACGCGCCTGTTTCCGTAATGAATGCCTTTACCCCGAAGGAGATAAGAGATTTGGCCCGCGAAGCCGGACTAGATCAATTCCAGGTTTATAGACATTTTCCTTACAGGATTGCGCTGGTTGTTAAAATGAATAAGGTCTGCCATGAAAAAATGTGATGTTATTATCATAGGCGCTGGCCCGGCGGGGACCGCCACGGCCCTCCTTCTAAAAAAAAAGGGATACCAGACGATCCTGTTGGAGCAGGCTAAATTTCCACGCGATAAAGTCTGTGGCGAGTTTATCAGTCCGGCAGCAGATTCTATTTTGAAAGAGCTTGGAGTTCTGGCTTCTATTGAAGCGCAATCGCCCTTACGTTTAAAGGGAGTGTTTCTTTCCTCCTATGAAGAGAGCGAGATGTTTGTTGATTATCCCGATATGCCTTATAGTCCGGGTCCTGTCACCAGCCTTTCTCTTCCCAGGACCGAATTCGATAATTTGATGTTGGAAAAGGTCCGCGAGGCCGGAGTGGAAATAAGGGAGCAGCATAAGGTTCTTGATTTTATATTTCAAGACGGGGCCGTTGTTGGCGTTACAGGCCGTGATTCCACAAAAACGCCTTTTTCCGTGAAAGCTCCGATTGTAGTGGATGCGGGTGGAAGGAATTGTATATCTCTGCGCAAGTTGAACCTGAAAATACCTCCAAAAAGTTCGGAGAAAACAGCCATTGCCGCTCATTGGGAAGGGGCAAGCTTGCTCAAGGACTATTGTTATATGCATGTCAGCCAGCCCGGCTATACCGGTATCGCTCCGGTAAGTAAAGATTTAACCAATGTGGTCCTTGTGCTTGATTCGTTCTATCTCAAAAGCCGGAGTATAGAAGATCTTTACGTTAAGACCGTCCTCAAGAACCGGCAACGAAACGATTTGCTGACTGGCGGAAGATTAACGGAGAAACCACGGGTGGTAAACTCACTTGCTTTTTCGGTAAAAAAACCGTCTTGCGGGGGATTGGTCCTGGTAGGGGACGCCATGGGTTTCATTGATCCCTTTACAGGAGAGGGTATCTATCTCTCGCTGCGTAGCGCGCAAATTGCTACTGACATTATTGATTTGGCATTTAAAAACTCGGACTTTTCGCGAAACCTTTTGTCCCAATATGAAATCATTCGGAGGAGGGAATTCCGAAAAAAGTTTATGTTAGTCAACATCCTGCAAAAACTGATTTATAATCCACCCCTTTGCACCCGGGTAATGAGGATACTTTCCCGCAATCCTGCTCTGGCGAAACTCCTGGTGGGGGTGACAGGTGATTACATCTCTGCGGAAACGGTAGTATCAATGAAATTTCTATTGAAGCTTGTTTCAGGCGCCATCCTGCCTCAGGAGAGAGATCCTTCGGCGCGAAGAATCCGGCTGCAATCCGTTTTGCGTGATTGAAAATGGTTTAGTCAATAAATCTGTGTAATCAGTTAGTGCGAGCGAAGCGAACACCTAACTTGATCTGTGTCAAATCAGCGCTCCTCTTGCCCGGTAATTTTTTTAAAAGATTTTATGCTTTCCAAGACGCCTTTCTCAGAATGAGTTTCAAACGTTAAAACCGGCTCGGCTAATATCTTTGACAAAAGCTCAAAATAGGGAGTAAATGGAAAGCTTCCTTCCCCAATGGGTAAATGACTGTCTTTTTCTCCATGATTGTCATGAATGTGGGTTTCAAATAAATAAGGACCAAGCCTCTTGAACCATTCATCAAGCGGGCTTTTGGAAAACAAATTAAAATGTCCAGTATCAAAACAAAACCCGAATCGTGGGGAGGCAATATTTTCAATTAATTTTTGAAGGGTTTTAGGTGTTTGTTCAAAAACATTTTCTACGGTAAATCTGAAATTTAAAGCTTCAGTATATTGTAATAGTTCTTTCCAGAATACTGAACTATTACTCAGCCACTGGTTTAAATTATTATCGTTACGCCAATGATCAAACCCGGGGTGCACGGTTATAATACCAGGATTTAATATTTTCGCTGTGTCCATCAGTTGGATCATTCTTTCCATGGAAATACGACGAATTTTGCTGTCCACTCCGCCGGGAGATATATCCATATATGGAGCATGAAGCGTTAGTTTTATCCCTTTATCCTGAAAAATGCTTCCCCATTCCGCAAACTGATCTGTGGAAGTGTTATCAAGATCATCAGCGCTGATATAAAGTTCTACGTTTATGTTACTCTTTTCAATAGAATCGAAATACCGGTTTAACTTTCGGAAAGGGACATGAGCATGTATCGAACAGTCTTTCAACATAACTAAAAATAACACTCTTCATTTCGGAATTCAAATAATATGATGAATGGGACAAAAGAAGGTAGAGAAATTATTTGTGAAAATCTGTTTGGTTAAATATAATGCAATGACATATTTTAATGAGGAGGCAGTTTATGAGCGATTGTTTATTTTGCAAAATCATTAATGGAGATATTCCGGCGACCAAGGTTTTTGAAGATGAGCTGATGATAGCCATTGAAGACATTAATCCGCAGGCGCCCACGCATCTTTTGATCATTCCCAAAAAACATATAGCGACAGCCCTTGAATTATCTTCCGAAGACCGCCAATTGATCGGAGAGGTATTTTTACGTGCCAATAAACTGGCGAAAGAGAGAGAAATTGACAAATCTGGGTTCAGGATAGTTAATAATTGTCAGGAAGGCGCCGGCCAATCGGTTTTTCATATTCATTTTCATTTATTAGGCGGGAGGCCAATGACCTGGCCTCCGGGGTGATGGTGGTAAATCAGGATTTTGTTTACAAAATATACCTGCTCAAATCTTCGTCTTCAATAATATCAGACAACTTTTTCTTTACGTATTCTGGAGTTATATTCTGTTCTTTCTCTTTTAAATCCGGTGCGTCAAATGAAATTTCATCCACTAATTTTTCCATTATCGTATGAAGCCTTCTTGCTCCGATATTTTCGGTTCGCTCATTAACGGTTTCTGCTATTGACGCTATTTCCGCGATTGCATCTTCGGTAAAGCTAAGATTAATTCCTTCTGTTGCCATTAAAGCCACATACTGTTTTTTAAGAGCATTTTCAGGTTCTGTTAAAATCCTTACAAACTCTGATTTTCCTAACGAATCTAAATTTACGCGAATAGGGAAGCGCCCCTGCATTTCCGGTATAAGGTCTGAGGGTTTTGTCGCGTGAAAAGCTCCGGCAGCGATAAAGAGAATATGGTCCGTTTTAACCGTTCCATATTTGGTGTTAACGGAAGAGCCTTCCACAATAGGCAGAAGGTCTCTCTGGACTCCTTCACGGCTTACGTCCGGGCCGTGAGCACTCTCTTTTCCGCAAATTTTATCAATTTCATCTATAAAAAGAATGCCTGTCTGTTCCACTCTTTCTTTTGCTTCCTGAATGACCTTATCCATATCAATCAGTTTTTGCGCTTCCTCTTCGACAAGGACTTCCATCGCGTCCGGCACCTTCATTTTTTTTCTTTTCTTTTTTTTGGGAAGTATGTTCCCAAGCATGTCCTTGACGTTGATATCCATATCTTCTAAGCCCGTTCCTGAAATGACTTCAATCATAGGCGACATTCTTTCTTGAATCTCTACATCCACGGATCTATCATCCAGTTTTCCATCATTGAGATATTTCCTGAACTTTTCTCTTGTTTCATAGTAGCGCGATTCACTCTGATCACCTGATTTTTCATCCTGGGCGGGCGCTTCTTTTTTCAAATTGGGTGGTGGAGGGAGCAGCAAATCCAGGATTTTTTCTTCCGCGCTTTTTTTGGCCATTTCCCTTACAACAGATGCTTTTTCTTCCCGGACCATATTTTTGGCTATTTCAGTCAAGTCCCGCACCATGGATTCCACATCCCGCCCCACATAACCGACCTCAGTAAATTTCGAGGCCTCCACTTTTACAAAAGGAGAATTGGTTAACTTTGCGAGCCTCCTTGCAATTTCCGTTTTCCCGACACCTGTCGGGCCGATCATTATAATATTTTTTGGAGCGACTTCCTCCCGCAAGTCTCCTTCCAGTTGCTGTCTGCGCCAGCGGTTTCTTAACGCGATGGCCACGGACCGCTTAGCGTTTTTTTGTCCTATAATGTATTTATCCAGTTCCACAACTATTTCCCGTGGTGTTAAGTTATCCATATTTTTCTTTTCTTCAATTTTATTTTTTGGAGTTAATTCAATAATCTGCGCCATGGTTATAATTCCTCAAAAGTCAAATTATCATTAGTGTAGACACAAACAGATGCCGCTATCTTCATAGCTTTCTCCGCAATTTCTCCGGGTTCCATATCAGTGTTGTTCAGCAATGCTTTTGCCGCTGCGATGGCGTATGGCCCACCGGAACCTATGCCGATAATTCCATCGTCCGGTTCAATAACTTCTCCTGTACCGGAAAGGATAAAAGATTTTTCCTTGTCCGCGATAGCCATCAGCGCCTCTAACCGTCTTAAGATCTTGTCCGTCCTCCATTCCTTTGCCAGTTCAACCGCTGATCTTGAAAGGTTCCCCTGAAATTTTTCTAATTTTTCTTCAAACTTCGCAAAAAGGGCAAAGGCATCCGCCACAGAACCGGCAAATCCGGCTATAATTTTTTCTTTATACATTTTCCTGACTTTCCTGGCTTTATGCTTCATTACAGTGTTTCCAAAGCTTACCTGTCCATCTCCCGCGATGACTACCTTTTCATTGCGGCGTACCAGCAGTATTGTTGTACCTTTAAACATTGTGGAACCCTTTCTATAACCTGTCTGAATTCTCTTTTTTTGACAGGATAACAGGATAAACAAGATTATTCAAAAAAGTTTCGCGGAGTTTATCCTGAGCTACAGTTATGAGATTCTTCGCTTCGCTCAGAATGACGGGGCAAAAGAGGGCTCGCCTTTTTACTCCAAAAAATAAATCTGGTACATCCTGTTCATCCCGTCAAAAAATCACCTGACAGTTAAGCTTTTGGGTGAGCTTTATCGTAAACTTCCATTAAACGATCAGTATTAATATGAGAATATTTTTGTGTGGTTGATAAAGATGAGTGACCGAGCAGTTCCTGTATAACCCTCAAATCAGCGCCCATTTCTAATAAATGTGTCGCAAAGCTATGCCTTAATGAATGAGGAGAGACATTTTTTGAAATATTACCTTTGTAAATATACTTGACCAATATATTCCTTACTCCCCGGTCAGTTATTCTTTTGCAACGAAAATTTGTAAACAGGGGGGATGCTCCTTCCATAAAAATGTTTTTTTTCAATTCCATATTTTTTCTTTTTTCGATAAACCCGGTTAAACTTTTTATTGCGCTTTCATTTACAGGGACTATTCTTTCTTTTTTCCCTTTCCCCTTAATCTTGATTAACCTTGAATCAAAATTGACGTCTTCAATATTTAAACTTATCAATTCTCCTATTCTGATGCCTGTGGCGTAAAATAATTCTAAAATAGACTTGTCCCGTAGCCCCAGGAGGTTCTTTTCATCCGGCTGTTTTAATAAATGAAATGTCTCATCTATGGTCAGGAATGAAGGAATTTTTTTGTCCTGCTTGGGAATAGCAATGCTTTTTACAATGTTTTTATTGATAAATCCCTCACGGCATAAGAATTTGTAGAAGGACCGCAGGACCGCTAACTTTCTAGCGACAGAACTTCTGGAGTTGTTTTTTTTATATAAAGAGCTTAAATAGCTTCTAAAAGTAAGATTATCTATCTTTTGTAAATCAATACTCCGATCTTTTAAACCAATTTTATTCTCGATTAAAAAATTTAAAAATTGTTCAAGGTCGCTTGAATAATTTCTTAACGTATGCGGAGAAGCATTTTTTTCTACCTTCAGAAATTCTAAAAATTTTTCTATCTTTTTTTTCAATAGAGTTTTTTTAATAAAATTTTATTTGTAGGTTTAGGGCGGCATCTCTATATGATCGTGGCATTGCCACTTTAAATTTACATTATGATTGGGAGTTAGTCAAGAAATTTGGATTAAGAGGTTTTCAATGAACTTCTTTTCTTTTTTTAATAAACTTAAGTATGATAAATTACGTTATAAAAATAATATCAAATAAAATGAGGAAATATGTATTCTTCAAATATAGTTGAACAAATTTGTTCTCATTCAGTAGACGAGTATCCTTTTGAGTGCTGCGGAGTTATTTTAGAATCGGGAACCAGTGGTGAACAAACAGTCTTACGGTGTAAAAATAATCAAAACGAGATTCATAAATCCGACCCGGAAAAAAATCCAAGAGATGCCCATACCGCTTATTCTATCAGTCCTGCGGATCTGTTGAAAATCGACCGAATGACGCGAAAAGAAGATTATAAACTAAAGGCCGTTTATCATTCTCATCCTGATACTAAGGCATACTTTTCGAAAGAAGATTATTCCTTTGCTACTTTTAACGATGAACCAACCCATCCGGGAACAGACTATATTATTGTATCTATTGTCAAAAAAAGAGTGGAAGAAACCGTTTGTTTTTTCTGGGACAGTAAATCTAAGAGATTTTCCGGAAGGACAATTAATGTATCCTATTGAATCAATTAAGTGTTCCTTAAGGATGCTTTTATTTGATTTTTTTAAATATTTCTTTGCTTTAGTGTAAAGGATATGATATATCACATTTTAAAGAGCGTTAGACAAAAAAAATCATTCTTATTTAGAATATTTTTATATATATTGAGAGGAGGTGTTGAACATTGGCTTTATTGATCAATGAAGAATGTGTGAATTGTGGAGTCTGTGAGCCAGAATGCCCAAACGATGCCATTACTGAAGGAGATGATCTGTATATTATAGACCCGGCAAAATGCACGGAATGTGTCGGACATCACGATGAACCACAATGTATTGAAGTTTGTCCCGTTGATTGCATTTTAAAAGATCCGAGTCATGAGGAAAGCAAGGAAGAGCTCCTTGCTAAAAAAGATACCCTGGCAAATAAATAAATGCTTGACAGAAAAAAAGAGTTCGTTTAAAATTCAAAATTCTTTTTTTATTATATTAATAACTTTTTAATGGAGGGTTAATAGCTTGAAGAAAATATTAGGAGTTAGTCTTGCGACAGTATTTGCAATATCGTTTTTATATGTACCTGCTGTTTTTGCCGATGCCGCAGCGGGGAAGAAGGTTTTTAATACTAAAACAAAAACAATGAAAGCGCCATGCAAACAATGCCATAAAGCCGGAGGCGACCCGGCAAAGTTCAAACCGGTTGGACCCGGACTTAAAGGAGTTGGGAAAAGACTCGGAAAAGAGTATTTACAAAAATGGCTTTCGCCAAACAACGTAGAGCTCTGGGGTGATGCGCTTGGTGCTAAAGGTAAAATCACAATCTCAAAGGTCACAGATGACCGTTTGAAAGATCTTTTAGGCAGATATAAGGCGGCTAAAAAAGGTAAAGACATGAAAAAGAGCCAGATGGTGAAGAATTTCGCGCCGGGAAAAGGTGGTAAACCGCCTAAGATAATATTGACAGATCAAGAAAGAAACGATCTCATCGATTACCTTATGACACTTTAGTCAATAAAAGGGGGATGACTGCATCCCCCTTTTTTTTTATGTAACTCCAACCCCATTTAACAGTTATTTTTATCCTTTCCTGACATTTTTTTTACTGTTTTCTGTGCCTCCTCTGTAGGTTATGGGATCATTGGTATAGTCCTATAAGCTATGGATGGAGGCTTTTTTGTTTTAAAAATATCTTTGTGAGAGCATAGGTTTGAAAGTGTTTAACGGGCGCAGTCGCGGTTTTGTCGCGGGGAGCTTCAATTATTTCTAAAGGAAAACTGATGGAACAAAAAAAATTAAGAAACATTGCCATTATTGCCCATGTGGACCATGGCAAGACAACGATAGTAGATGGAATGTTGCAGCAGGCAGGCATCTTTCGTTCTAATGAAAACTTGCAGGAAAGGGTTATGGATAACATTGATCTGGAACGAGAGCGAGGCATTACCATAATGGCTAAAAATACTGCCGTTGATTTCAACGGTGTGAAAATAAATATTGTCGATACACCGGGACACGCGGATTTTGGTGGCGAAGTAGAAAGGACTTTGAAAATGGTGGATGGAGTGTTGCTTTTAGTGGATTCGTCCGAAGGTCCTTTACCCCAAACGAGGTTTGTCCTTAAAAAAGCGCTTGAACTGAACTTGCCCCCCATTCTGGTTATTAATAAAATTGACCGCGCTGACTCGAGAATTCAGGAGGTTTTGAACGAGGTCTATGACATGTTTATCGATCTCGACGCCACTGAAAAACAGCTTAATTTTCCGGTCATTTACTCCAACGCGAAAAAAGGAATCGCAAAACTTCAGATGGAGGACCAATCGGACAGCTTAAAACCGCTTTTTGATCAAATACTCCAGGCGATACCTGAACCAGCAAAGGGTAAAGATGACATTTTGCAGCTCTTGATTACCAATATTGATTACAGTGATTACGTGGGTAGAATTGCTGTGGGCAGAATTTTTTCAGGAACAGTGAAAGTCGGGGACACGGTGGCTATGGTGAACATCAAAGGTGATTCCATAAAAACCAAAATAACGGTCATTTATACCTTTAAGGGCCTTGAAAGGAATGAAACTCAAGAGGCGTCTGCCGGAGATATTGTGGCGCTTGCCGGTATTGAAGGAATAAACATAGGGGATACGATTACTAATGCGGAAAATCCAAGTCCATTGCCAAGAATAAAGGTGGATGAGCCTACTATATCAGTTGTCTTTTCCATTAATACATCTCCTTTTGCCGGCAGGGAAGGGAAATATGTTACATCAAGAAACCTTAGAGAAAGACTCGAAAAGGAACTGCTTTACAATGTGTCCATTAAAGTAGATTTCTCTGATAGTGATTCGTTCAAAGTTATGGGGCGGGGCGAATTACAGCTCGCAATTCTCATGGAAATGATGAGGAGGGAAGGGTATGAGCTTTCCGTATCCATGCCCGAGACTATTACAAAAGAAATCAAAGGTGTTTTACACGAACCGATGGAACTGCTTGTTATTGATCTACCGGAAGAATATACAGGCATTGCGACCCAGCAGATAGGGATGCGTAAAGGGAAGATGTTGAAGATGCAGAACAATGGATATGGCAGGACAAGACTGGAAGCCAGAATTCCTTCGCGTGGATTAATAGGATTCAGGTCACAGTTTTTAACGGACACCAGGGGAACCGGGCTGTTGAATCACCTGTTTGACGGATATGAACCATGGCTGGGGAGTATGTCAAAAAGAAACACTGGAGCTCTCATAGCAGACCGGAAGGGGAAAACAACTGCTTACGCGCATTTTCATCTGCAGCCACGGGGAACATTGTTCATAAAAGAAAACACAACGGTTTACGCTGGGATGATTGTGGGGGAAAACTCAAGGAGCAATGATCTGGACGTCAATATTACCAAAGAAAAAAAACTTACCAACACCCGCGCTGCAGCAGCAGATGAAGCCCTGCAACTGGTTCCGCCAAAGATATTTAGTTTAGAGGAAGCTATAGAGTTTATCAAAGAAGATGAACTGGTGGAAGTCACACCGCAAAACATTCGGCTGCGAAAAAAAATCCTCGAAGCGAGCAAAAGGAAACGCTAAAAAATCCTGAACGTGCCTGGCAAGCGAACTTAAATGAAATTAGCTCCTTACGCGGAAGATTCCCTGCGGATTTGTCGCAGGATGCTTCAATAGTTCCAACCACTAAAAAAAACATTGCAAACAACATTTATATTTGGTACTATTACGACTGTAAGCGTGAAGTTTTATGGTTTTATGCTATGTCAATAAGTTGATATTGGCATCATGGGATGAGCAACAATTTTCCATGTGGTTTTTTTCAACGTTGATGGTCTTTATAGCAGTGCCGGCTTCAAAATTTTTTCTTACGTAAGGCAGGTGAGCAGCAAATGAAGGGAACAGTTAAGTGGTTCAACTCCAACAAGGGGTATGGCTTTATTACCCCGGAATCCGGAGAGGATGTATTCGTCCACTTTTCGGCAATCCAGGCCGAAGGCTATAAAAACCTTGAAGAAGGAGAATCAGTAGAATTTGAAGTAACTAACGGACCCAAAGGTCCTCAGGCTTCAGATGTAAGGAAAGCATAATTTCTTTGATTTACAGAAAAAGGGCCAACATTAATTCTTGTTTTAGATGTTGGCCCTTTTATTTTGGAAAAAAATATTGTGGCTTTGTAATGCTATGATTTTGCCGGGACCGGAAAGAAATTGTCAACCCCAGTCTCATAGACGGCAGATAAGGAGACACAACATTCCTTCAAAAGACTACCCCTGGAGGACACGATTTAAGCGCCAGAGGCATCCCATAAGGATGCCTTGCAATCAACCCAATAGGACATTTCTATTTCTCCTTCTCTCTGCTTCTGTATGAAATGGTTTTTCATCGTCTTCTAACTCTTCACTATCTTCCTCTGATGGCTTTGGTGATTGGATATCTAACACTGCCTTGACTGCACCAATAGCCCCCTCCATTGCTTCCACTGCAGTAGATAATGCCTTTCTATTCTTACCGCTAATAACCCTACCTGCTTTTAATTCATCAATCTCTTTTTCCGCAGATTTTAAAAGTTCATAAAATACACTGGCATCTCTTTCTTCAACAATTTCTTTCTTATCCTCTTCATTAGTATCTTTAGTAAATAATTTTTCTAATTTTTTCTCTTCTTCTTTTGAAAGACCTTCCATTTCACAATCAGGCTTTCCACAGCTACAACCATCTTTCTCAATATCTTCTTTTAAATCTTTCATTGATAATGCTATTTTAATATCTTTTACATCTTTTCGAAGAACATCAAAATTATCTTTCAATCCTTCAACAAAATCATTTTCATAAATCAAATCAGTTCCAAACTCAAATGCCTTTGACACACTAAATAATGCTCTCCTGTTTGCTGGGATACTTACTACAGATACTTCCAGCAATTCAACCTCTGCTATCTTTCTAATATCTTTACCAGCCTGTTTGATCATATCAGACTTTAATATTTTAAAACCAAATGAAAATGCTTTGAACAGACCTTCTTTAATTTTTGTTCTCAGTTCCTGTTCTGTTTCACTAATAAAAGCTTTTACCCATAATCCTTTTTCTCTGATCTCAGATTCAACTATCTTACCAACAACATCTCTGCCTTTGATTCCCATACCATGATTGAACATAAGAACAGGATTTTCCATAAATGCTTTTAATGTTTTCTTAAAGGCTGTCGGTTCTACAATATCATCAACACGATCAATATCCTTTGTGCTGGCAAAGCCTTCTATAAACAAATCATCACTATCTGACTTTATTGTTTTTAATTCAGCATGACATACGATATCAGGAGTAGTTATTTCTTTCTTACTATCCTTTTTCATTTTAATTCCTTTTTCCATATTGTGACCTCTTATATTTTAGCCCAATAAAAAACCTCAAAACCATTAGGCAAATCTTGCCTTTTGACTTTGAGGTTTTCCTCCAAAATCCTGTTGTTAATTAATTATAATATAAAATGTTAAAAATAAAAATGTTTTTTACAAAGTTTTTACAAAGTTTTTACATCATCTATTTACAAACTCTCTACCAGATTTCGCTTTCTCGAATTGAATACCGCTATCCTTTGGAAATGGTTTCAAATGTAAATTCTTTCCATAAGCTATTTCATTTGGAATTCCACCGTCAGCTATACTAAAAGCTTTACATACTAACAATACACCGTCAACGGTAGTTTGTCTATCCTTTACATTCTTAGTATTCTTTGCCCCTATAAAATTTATACATTATCTTCTGTAACATCTCGGTTCTTCTAACATAAGTTTAGCTCCTATTTATAAAACTTATCTACCAACTCTTTATCCACCTTCCGACTCTTAATCATAATCCTTTTGATAGTATTAATCAAGAATATTTCATGCTTCTTATTATCAGGATCATGCATCTTCTCATCTTGCTTTCTTAACTGTTCATCTAAATGAAAAAATTCCATTATAGTAATCTCCTTCTCCGTCTACCAATTCGTTTTCTTCTCCTCCAATTTTTTGCTTTACGTTGTTTCTCCTTATAATCAATCAAATAATCAAATTCTTTCCACTCTTTAAATAAACAATGATCATTAGTAATTACTTTAACATATTTATAATTTGTAATGCCATTAATCTTAGCAAATCTTTCCCAATGTTTTATTGTGTCAGAAAGTTTTTTAAAATCCCCTATGTTTATATTTGAAACGTCCCTATTCATTTCTAAAAAACCATAGGAAGGAACATTGCCATAAGACTCTTTTAAATTAAGCTGTACATTATCTAAAGCCCAAGCCCTCCACCTACTCCCAAGATAATGATCCCATATCTCTACAAAATATCTACCATCTCTTATTGCTTTCATTATCTCTCCGTTGAATTTGCATATGATGTTAATAATGACAACTGTCTTTTATTTGTCATATTAAGAAACCCATTCCATGTCTTATCCATCAACACTTCTTTACCAATACGTCTATCATTAAATGTTACAGATGCTATCTCATGCATTGTTTTTATTTTAGGTACAAAAGCAAGTATATCATTCTTGTCTGCACCAGCTTCAAATAGTCTATCAGATAACACTGATTTAAACTTATTAAAATCCTGAAAGATATCATCCTTTATCTCAAAGCCATATCTTGCCCAAGCATAACTACCAAAGCCTTGTGCTCTCAATTCTATTGTCCTTATTTTTGTCCTTTGGTATAACCTTAAATTCCTTGTTAAAATTTCCTTACCAAAATTACTATCTTCAAATTCATCCATCAGCCCAAAGTAATTATGCTCAACTGTTCTTGCTTTACCATTCATTGGTGCTTTGAATATTCTTTCCATACCAAACACCACTCTGTTTTCTAACAACGGATCAATTGAATTACCTTCACTATCCTTTGCTTCTACAGTGTATTGTAAAAAGTTTCTACCTTGTACTACAAACTGTTGCCTCACATTTGATATATTCCTTTTTGACAATAATCTTTTTATTATTCGTTCAGTTGGAAATGCTGCCATTACTGCTCTTGGATTTATATTCACACCAAAAAACTTTTTCCAAAACTTTGGTATTGTGTCCTCAGTTACTCCTTCTCTTCTTGCCCTACTACTTATTATAAACTTTTCCTGTTCAATCAATTTCATTATTGTTTCTCTTACACCTTGAAATGAACCAAGCACAAACACTGGTGGTGCTTTTATTATAATATGACCATCTATATTCTTATCAATCATCTCTATATAATTACTTTTCTTTTTCTTTTTTCTCTTCCTTCTTACTCTCAACCAATTAGCATCTTCATCTTCCGTATCCATTATTATAGCAACGTCAGGATTTCTCCTTTGGATTATGGATAATTCCTTGCCGTAAAGTTCTCTGGTTTTTTTAGTGAAAGCCATATTACCTCTTATATATTATACTAAAGATCACGCCCGATATCTAAAAGCTTATATCCCTTTTTATTTCTTCGAAGTAGCATCTCTGCTTCCCCTTGAATTAAATTCTCATCTATAACACCAGCATTAAATACATCATCTACCTCTACTTCTATCTTCATAGTGAAGTTACCAAAATCATTTGCTATGTTTTTACTGGTTGACCATGAACTCAAAGAATTTGTCTCTAAAAGCTTACCTTTTAATTTCAAAGGTTCTTTAATCCCACGCTTTACAAAATAATCCAACCTCACTCCCCGATACAAAGTTATTTTTTTATTCCCAAGTTTTTTCAAAACCACAGATGTATTAGCTTGCATATAATCCATTAGTCGACTAACTTGTTTTTTATATTCCTTGACAGTTATACCAAGAGCATTTGCTTTAAGTTCAAAAGCTCTATTAACACTTCTCTCAAACAAAGCAATCCTGTCCACATCAGAATTTAAAAATTCTTGACCGTATAAAGTTTTAATCCCATGTTTCTTTTCAGTAAAAGTTTTCATAATATTTGCTGCTCCTTGACTGGAGCTACTTCTCCACCCACTCATCAAATTATCTCTTATTGTAAGTAAAGAACGTCGTAAACCTCTTACGGGTGTGCCAATCTTTTTACTTCTTAAAAATTCATCAAACCCAGCTTTCAATTCTAACGCATCCGCAGGAACATCGGCAAAGTCTTTTTGAAATTGCTTTACAAATCGTCTTTGTCTTGGTGTTAACTTTGCTACCCCAGTAAGACTTGGTGTAACCCTCCGTCTTCTTCTGGGTGTACCGACCAAATCAATCATAAACTTTTCTACATCTTTCGGTAACATCCCTTTCTTATATTGGGATGATGTAAACGCAGAGAACGATTCAGCAAAGGTTTCAAAGGTATCTTTAGTTCCATAATTTGAAAGATTCATCCTCCAAAAACTTTCTGGTTTAGAATTTACAAACTTCACCCACCCAGGAGACTTCAAAATATTTTGTACATGATGGCCATACTCATGACGGGCTGTCCCACGAATAGACCGCTCAACTGTATGAGGGGATTGAGCAAAGAATTCATTAAACCCAACATCCAAACTGGCTGTTCTCTCTGTCCTATCCATCGCTAACCTCATTACCCTGGTACCATCACTATAATCTCCATTTGTAATACCAACATTTGAAGGAGATACACTTCTTTTATTAACAAAAAACAATTTAGATTTATTAGCTTGAGATGCTTCGCTTTGCATAAAGGTTCTTAGCTTTGTATTAGAATTAAACATATGCGTGTATTCTCTACCGATTGTATTTATTTTACTAAGCATTAATTTATTAAAAAAACCTATTATTTCAAAGGATTAAGGAATTCAGGCAGGTTTTCTCTCCATATTGCGTAAGATAATATCGCTCCAAAAGTAACCAGAAAAGAGAGCGCATAAATTCCAGCCCCAAACTGGGCCATCAAGGCCAACGATTCTTTAGCGGCATGCTTTCCCATGTCCGCAGCGTTGTAGGCCGTTATATACCAGAAAAGGGGATAGATAAACGCGCCGAGCCCGGTGCCAATGGAGACAACTGTCTTAATGACAGGCTTCAACCAGGTAGCCGATAGCAAAAGGATTAAGCCGATAGAAATAGCTCCCAGGCCCTGGAAATGTTCATGGGAACGTTTTAAGTATTTCCATCCATTTTTTGCCCCGGCCGCAATCTCTTTTTCATCTCCCTTAAATACTGCGGACGCCGTTGCTTTTTCTTTCAAGTACTTTTTAATATCGTCTTCATCTTTTCCAAAATGAAGCCCCAGGTAAACTCCCATCAAAAGAGTTAACATGGAAAGAACTAATCCCCAACGTACCGCGCTAAAATCAAACTGATTCATCTATATCCTCCCATAAATTAGATTGAAGTCTTTTTTTATCGTTATTAAAATAACCATTTTTTATAGCAAATGGAATTCTGAAATTTTACCACAAGGTCAAGATTTATTAAAGCGGCTTCTCTTTCTTTACCCTTAGCTTCGAACTGGTTGACCAGGGGGTACCATCAACCTTACCGTTGTTAAAGTGGAATTCGCGAGCGCAACATATGATTGAAGGTGTTATAATTATATTTATCCTAATTTATGTCGTTTGATGGCTCTACAATAAACTTGTTTAATTTATTTATTTTTTGGACAGGATTAACAAGATAGACAGGATTTCTTGATTTTGTTCATCCAAATCTTTTAGCTAAAGTGTTTCAAGACTTTCTTATGGAGAATAAAATATGGAAAGCAAAAAAGAGACTGTTGGAATTACCGGAATGACTTGCGCGTCCTGTGCTTCAGCAATTGAGCGAAGTGTGGCAAAGGTCCCGGGAGTTATTTCATCAAGTGTTAATTTTGCCACTGAGCAATTAACCGTCTCTTTTACAAATGAAGTTCGCATCGAAAATATATTCGAGGTAGTAGAAAACGCGGGATACGGGGTGAAGAAAGAAATTGCATCACAAAAGGTTATTATTCCTGTCAGGGGAATGACCTGCGCTTCCTGTGTATCTGCAATTGAAAAGGCGGTTACTGTTTTAAGGGGAGTGTCAAAAGCATCGGTAAACTTTGCAACTGAAAAAGCAACGGTGGAATACGATCCGTCTGCTACACGTCTTTCAGAAATTAAAAAAGCAATTCTTGAGGCAGGGTATGAACCCTTAAATGTCGAGCAAACAGAAACTGAAGATATTGAAAGAGAATTCCGTCAGAGAGAAACCAGAACTCTTCAAACTAAATTAATAGCATCTATCACTCTTTCACTTCCCCTGCTTTATATAGCTATGGGACATATGATCGGATTACCCGTTCCCTTGCTAATTTCGCCGGAACAAAACCCATTTAATTTTGCCGTAATTCAACTTCTGCTGACCATTCCAATCGCGGGTGCTGGGTATAAATTTTATACAATAGGTTTCCCCAAACTTCTTAAAGGTCATCCTAATATGGATTCCCTTATTGCCATAGGAACAGGAGCGGCAATTATTTACGGCATTTTTGCGACACTGCAAATTTCCTCTGGGAATGTTCAATACGCGGAGAACCTCTACTTTGAAACAGCGGGAGTTATTATTGCCCTGATCCTATTAGGAAAATATCTGGAGTCCATGAGCAAAGGAAAGACCTCCGAGGCCATAAAAAAAATGATGGGACTTCAGCCCAAAACAGCTCTAGTGATTCAGGACGACAAGGAAATTATTATCCCTGTGGAAGAGGTTGAAGCAGGTGATCTGATTATCGTGAAACCGGGAGAGAAAATACCGGTAGATGGTAAAGTCATAGCCGGCAGCACTTCTGTTGATGAATCGATGTTGACCGGAGAATCTATTCCCGTAGAAAAGAATCCTGGTAATCAGGTAACAGGGGGGACTATTAATAAAAACGGGTCGTTACGTTTTAAAGCAACACGAGTGGGCAAAGATACTGCCCTGGCCCAAATTATCAAACTGGTGCAGGACGCGCAGGGATCAAAAGCGCCTATCTCAAAACTGGCGGATGTAATCTCCGGTTATTTTGTTCCCATTGTTATTGCCATCGCTATTCTTTCCGGAGCCGCATGGTTTATCACAGGTCAGTCTACAGTATTCGCGTTAACGATTTTTATCTCTGTACTTATTATAGCCTGCCCATGTGCTTTGGGTCTTGCCACACCTACGGCGATCATGGTTGGGACAGGAAGGGGCGCTGAACAGGGTGTCTTGATCAAAGGAGGAGAGTCGCTCGAAATAGCTCACAAGTTAAATACTATTGTATTCGATAAAACCGGGACCATTACAGAAGGGAAACCGAAAGTAACAGATATTGTGTCAGCAGGAAAATATAAAGAAGATGACATCCTGCGCTGGGCCGCTTCGGCGGAAAAACCATCGGAGCATCCTTTGGGAGAGGCCATCATTCAAGGTGCTGAAGAAAGAAACCTTGCTCTATCTGAAATTTCCAATTTCCAGGCATTGCCGGGTAGAGGGATTGAGGGTGATATTGAAGGAAAGAAGATGCTCTTAGGGAATCTTAAATTAATGGATGAAAAAGAAATAGAGGTAACTTTGAAGAAAGAAGCAGGCCAACTTGCCTCCCAGGGAAAGACACCTATCTATTTAGCGGCAGAAGGAAAATTAGAAGGACTGGTGGCCGTTGCGGATGTGGTTAAGGAAAGTAGCGCTGAAGCTATCCGACAACTTCATGGCATGGGAATAGAAGTAGCTATGATTACCGGTGATAACAAAGCCACGGCAGAGGCAATTGCAAGAACAGTTAATATTGATATTGTGCTTGCTGAAGTTTTACCGGGCGATAAAGCAAAGGAAGTAAAAAAATTGCAGGCACAGAATAAAAAGGTGGGAATGGTGGGGGATGGAGTCAATGACGCTCCTGCCCTGGCACAGGCGGATGTTGGTATTGCCATCGGATCCGGCACAGACGTTGCCATGGAATCAGCGGACATCGTGTTAATGAAAAGCGATCTAATGGATGTGGTAACAGCTATACAGCTTAGTAAAAATACCATTAGAGTTATTAAACAAAACCTTTTCTGGGCTTTTGCCTACAACACAGCAGGGATTCCGGTAGCGGCAGGCTTGCTTTTTATTTTTGGCGGGCCATTGATCAACCCCATTTTCGCGGCCGCAGCCATGGCTTTTAGCTCAATATCGGTGGTTACAAATGCTTTAAGGTTAAGAAAATTTGAGCCACAGAACAGTTCAGTGGTCAGTAATCAATAGTCAATGGGAGAACTATTTTTCTTACAAATGACCGATAACAAATGAATAATTGCTAGTTTTAGGAAAGGAAGGTTGATCATGAAAAAGAAAATTAACATTGAAGGTATGTCATGCGGGCATTGCGTAGGGAGAGTTACGAAGGTCTTAACCGGAATTGAAGGAGTAAGTGATGTTGATGTAAACCTTGACGAAAAGAGGGCGCTCGTTTCTCTTGATAAAGAAATCCATGACGAACAATTTAATAAAGAAATAGAAAACGTTGGCTTTAAAGTTATTGGTGTAGAGACGGTACAATAAATACAGGAATCAGGTATCGGATGTCAGGCAAGATTATCCACCCTTGTAACTTTGTTGTTTTCAGGATAAAATAACGTCGTTTTTGTAAATCCGTTCAAATCACAAGTTTTCAAAAGGATGTGACATGGCTCAATTATCCGAATCCCAAAATCTCTCCTCCGAAGGACAATTTCTTGCCTCCCGATGGGACCAAAAAGATGCCTCAGGGACCTCAAAGCGTGACGCTGTCCTTCAAAAACTGCAGAAAGAGAAAAAATGCAATGACACAAAGGATCTCCGTTATATTCGACTTGAAAAAGAAAATCTGAGTGGAGTTGACTTCTCCGGGGCTGATTTAACGGGGGCTTCTTTGGGTGAATCTAATTTTTCTCAGGCAAATTTATCGGGAGTTAATCTTTCCCTGGCAAAAATCGAACATTGCGAATTTATGGGCGCAAATCTTTCCGGAGCAAATCTAACCAGCGCTATCTCGAACTTTTCCGGATTTGGCGCCGCTAATCTCAGTGAAGCAAATTTTTTTGAAGCCCATTTAGAGCAAGTTACCTTAACGCGAGCTAACTTGAGTGGATCCGATTTTCGAGCATCCAATCTTCATGGAACTCGTATTCGTGATGCAAATCTCACAAATGCTATTTTTATTCATGCTTATTTGGAAGAATGCGAATTTGCAGGCACTTCAGTTAAGGGCGCGGATTTTGGGAATGCAGACCTAAAAGGAGCCTCTCTCAAGGGACTCAAGGATTACCAAAAAGCAAATTGGATAGGAGCTGATGTCCGTAATGTTGATTTTCATGGGGCCTACTTGATTCGCCGTTTTATTATGGATCAGAACTACCTCGATGAATTTCGCAACCAGTCAAAAACACATGAATTTATCTATAAAATTTGGTTGATTACTTCGGATTGCGGGAGAAGTTTCATTCGATGGGCCATTTTTGTTGGATCATTTATCTTTCTTTTTGCTGTTCTATACAGTTTTGTTCCAATGGATTGGGGTGTCCACGCGGATAGTTTTTTCGCTCCTTTATATTTTAGCGTTATTACAATTACAACACTCGGCTATGGAGATATTACACCAACAACAATTTTAGGTGAAATCCTCTCAGTGATTGAAGTTACCATTGGATATTGTAGTTTAGGAGGTCTTCTGAGTCTTTTTGCTACAAAAATGGGAAGAAGATCAGATTGAAGCTACCTTCGTGGCAATCTAACCGCGCCACAAGCAGCGGGAAATGCGTTCGCTAAACACTTTTGTCGAGCGGTCATTATCCAAGCTCAAAGGAATTTAAAATGTTTCAATTCTTTGTTTCGAGAAAAACGGATCCGAAGACAATGCTTAAAAAAGTTCTCGGAGACTATAATCTTCCCTCCTTTCCTGATGTAGTTTTAAAAACTCTTGAAAAAACTCGAGACCCGAATGCTTCTTCCGATGTCATCGCTCAAATTCTTGCTAAAGATCCGGGCTTGACCGTGCGGGTCTTAAGGACCGTCAACTCGGCTGCCTTTTCGCCAATACAAAAAGTTGAAAATCTCACGCAAGCCATCTCCCTCCTGGGAATGTCTTCTCTTGAAAGTCTTGTTCTTTCAATGGGAGTAAGTAAAACCCTTCCAAATGATGCTGTTGGAGGTTTTAATCCAAAACTTTTTTGGCAGGGTTCCGCTCGACGCGCGTATATTGCAAAAGCATTATCACAACATTTGCATCCTCAAAAAAACATGGAAAGCTTTACAGCAGGACTCTTGCAAGATATGGCATTACCTTTCTTGGTTAAAAGAAAAACAGAAGCCTATGATAAATTTCTGAAAAGCTGGGAGAGTGGGGAAAGAAGTCTTCATGAAATGGAAAAAGAAACTTTTGGTTGGGACCATGCCGAAGTCGCCACCTGGATGTGTTGGGAATGGAAATTGCCGGAAAGTTTGGCTTCTGCGATTGGCGGTCACAATCAACCCGAAGAAAATGGTGAACATGAACGACCTGCGGCGGTTTTTCTCGTAAGTTTTATAAAAAATTCAAATGATAATCCTGGAGCTGAACATCTTATAGAAGCAGCTCGAGAAAAATATGGCCTGGAACCCGGGATGTTGAAAGCACTGGTTGAAGAAAGCTTCGAGCAGGCAGAAGAACTCGTTAATATTATTGGACATTGAGAAAGTAGCTTCAGAAATCTGCCTGACTTCCTGCCAACGATAGATATGGTGAAAGTGGATTGATTAAAAGGTTTTTTCTATTATATTTGACCGATGGGGTATTTGTATAGATACCCGGTTTAATGAAAAAGATATAACCAGTGTCATCGATACCAAAGAAAGAACCAGTGATTACTATATATAGTTTAGGACCCGAACCCGTGCGGCGGTTTATGAGTTCCCTGCAAATAACAGAAAAGCACGTCTCGTCGTGTTAAAATTCCGACTAATTTAGACTCTTTTACCACAGGCACTCTTATCAATTTATGATCTTCCAACATCTTTATAACGTCGAGGATAGGCGTCTCTTCATTAACAGTCATTGGGTTTTTTGTCATCATATCTTCCGCTTTAATGTCTTTTTCATTCCGCTTTTCTAAAAGAACCTGTAACAGATCGTCTTCACTTACTATTCCTATCAGATTCATATCATCGTCGACAACCGGGAGACTTCCATAGCCTCTATCCACTAACGCCGACGCAATATATTGCCATGGAGTGGTTGAATGACAAGATTTAACCCTGTTTTCCATTGCTTGACCGGCTGTTAATTTGTCTACATCCTTTCCACCCATCAAAAATTCTGATCTTTTCATATTTTCGCCCTCCTTTAAAATATATAAATAGGTTATAAATAGTTACCTTATAAAATATGAACCGATGGCTATATCATATAAAGCACCTCCTTCCGGTAACTTAAAGCGCCCTATCTGTAATTTCAGACCGGCATGTTTTCTACATTCTTCCTGCTCTTTTCTTTCGTTTCTTAATTTATATCGTTCACTTGATATTTCCCATTTATAACCATCTGAGCATAATTTGCAGACCATATTATAGTTATATATATAAAACGTTCTCTTTTTAATTCAAGACTGAGCAGAGAAATAACGGGAAATACGGGGGAGAAATTAATATTTAGCCACAATAACAATAAGACACACGGTGTGGCCTTCGGCCTTTTCCCTATCTTATACCGATAGTGGACTCTTGTTAACAGGTCATTCCTGGCTTTATCCTTATTTGAGTCCCGTACCAGCGATTTTTTATTTCCTTGCGAAAGCTATCAAATTTTCCAAGTTGGCAAGATATCTACCTTTAGCTATCATTCCCTATATTGAACAGAAGATTCTTCAACTTTTGCATTAATTCCGTTTTTTTAATAGAAGACGTAAACCACAGGGTACTTGCCCTCTTTTATTCGCTATATTTTCCAACCACTACTCTTCATTCTAATTAAATACCATTTTCCTGCTAACCAGTAATATGCTATTATAATGCTTTTAGAAGCAAAACCATGAAGTTGTTCCATAGGCATATTTTATCCCAAATAGTTTAAGATTATTCTAAAAGGGAAAAATTGCTTAATAAGTGTGCGTAATAATACTTTGCCCATCACGTTACGGATACTCAAATGGATAGCATAAAACTTAAGAGCATTTTAAGTCCTGATGTTATTTCAGTTACCCCTGAAACACCTCTTTCTGAAGCATTATCAATTCTAAGCGAAAAGAAAATCAGTTGCGTGCTCGTTGTGGAGAACAATAAACCGGTTGGCATCTTGACTGAACGAGATGTAGTGACAATAGCCAGTGGTACCAAGAATATAACAAAAATGAAACTGACTGAGGTAATGAGTTCTCCGGTTATTACAGTTGCATCAGGCCTGGATCTTCTTAATGGATACGCTGTGCTGAGAGAGGGTAAAATCCGCCACCTTATCGTTACGAATGAACAGGGAACCATTGAAGGAGTTGTTTCTCTTACAGATATCATTGATGAGCTTGGAGCTATATTAACCGATAATCGATCGGTTTTTGAAATAATGACAAGGAATATCGTTACCTCAAAACCTGACGATACCATTCATGAAATTTCCAGAAAAATGACAGAGAATTCCATAAGTTGCATCATTATTGAAGATGATTCTAAGCCCTTTGGCATAATTACCGAGCGGGATATCGCGAGAGTTTTCCTAAGCAGGGTAGATGTTTCAGCAGAGAGAGTGAACAATTGGATGTCTTCTCCTATCCATATGATTAATTCAAATATGTCTATGCCTGAAGCATTGGGATTGATGAGCCAAAAGAAACATAGAAGGTTGATAGTGCATGACAACAATAAAAAAACCATTGGAATTGTAACCCAAAGCGATATTGTCAAGGGGATGCTTGAAAGCAAATACCTTAGAGGTCTGAGAGAAAGCCTGAAGAAACAGAAGTTTGCATTACATGAAAGTGAAGAGCGGTACCAAAAGCTTTTTACTAATATGCTGAATGGTTTTGCACTCCATGAGATCGTTCTGAATGAAGATGACAAGCCTATCGATTACATTTTTCTTGAAGTAAACGACATCTTTGAATCCATGACAGGTCTTAAACGTTCTGAGATTATTGGGAAAAAAGTTACCGAAGTATTGTTTGGAATTATAAGCGATTCCGCCTACTTAAAAAACGTGTACAGAAAAGTCGCTCTTACAGGAGAAGGGACCAGGTTTGAGCAAAAGTCTGAAGCTTTAAGTAAATGGTTTTCAGTGAACGTCTATAGACCACAGGAGAATCAGCTTGCGGTTATTTTTGTTGACATCACCGAGCGTAAGAAGGCCGAGGAGGCCCTACTTAATAAAACACAGCTTTTGCAATTGTTGCAAGAAATAGCTGTTACTTCTAATGAAGCCTCGAGTGTCGAGGAAGCAATACAAGTTTGTCTTGATAAAGTCTGTAATTTTATGGGTTGGCCGGTGGGACATTCTTATATGCTTGATTCCAGGGGAAAGCTAAATCCTTCAACAATCTGGCACATTGAAAATGAGGAGCGATTAGACACTTTCCGAAATGTAACTGAAGTTACTTCATTCGATATAGGAATTGGATTGCCCGGGCGCGTACTGGCAACTGGAAAACCGGCATGGATTAAAGATGTAACAAAGGACCCGAATTTTCCAAGGGCAAAACTAGCAAAAGAGATTAATGTTAAAGCCGGGATTGCCTTTCCGATGCTGGAGGGAGGGGTTGCCTTTCCAGTGCTGGAGGGTAAGGAGGTTACGGGAGTGCTGGAATTCTTTTCTGAGAAGGCGATAGAACCTGATGGGTTCATTTTGGAAGCTTTATCTAAACTTGCTGTTCAACTTGGACGGGTGACCGAGCGTAAGAGGGCCGAGGAGGCGCTACAAAATAAAACACAGCTTTTGCAATTGTTGCAAGACGTAACTATTATTGCTAATGAAACTTCAACTGCCGAGGATGCAATACAAGCTTGTCTCGACAAAGTCTGTGATTCTATGGGTTGGCCAGTGGGTCATTCATATATAGTTGATTCCAGAGGAATCCTGGTTCCTTCGAAAATCTGGCACATTAAAAACACGGAGCGATTTGATGCCTTCAGGGAAATCACCGAAGTCACTCCTTTCGACCCGGGAGTTGGGTTGCCGGGGCGGGTACTGGCAACTGGAAAACCTGCATGGATTAAAGATGTGACAAAGGACCCGAATTTTCCAAGGGCAAAATTTTCAAAAGAAATTAATGTCAAAGCTGGATTTGCCATCCCGATATTGGAGGGAAAAGAGGTTACAGGAGTGCTGGAATTCTTTTCTGATGAGGTTGTTGAAGCCGATGAGTCTATATTGGAAGTTTTCTCCAACCTCGCTTTTCAACTTGGACGACTAACCGAGCGCAAACGGGAAGAGGAGAAGCTAAAGAAAAGTGAAGAACGATCCAGGAAGTACTTCAAACTGGGTCTGATAGGTATGGCAATGACATCACTGGAAAAAGGGTGGATTGATTTCAACGACGTTCTTTGTGATATGTTCGGCTATTCTCGCGTGGAATTTTCCAAACTCACCTGGACAGAGTTGACCTATCCTGAAGACCTGGAACCCGATCTGGCACAGTTCAATCGAGTGCTAAAAAAGGAGATAGATGGATATTCCATGGAGAAACGCTTCATCCATAAGGATGGCAGTATTTTTCACGCGGAGATCTCCGCGAAAGCACTCCGCAAACCCGACGGCTCTGTGGATTACTTTGTTGCGTTGGTGCAGGACATTACTGATCGCAAGAAGGTTGAGCTTAAATTAAAGGACTCTGAGAAAAGAAGTCGTGTCTGGCTTGAGTGCTCGCCTGTTTGCACTAAAATAGTGGATCTTGACTTTAATCTGCAATATATGAGTGCCGCAGGTGTAAAAGGTCTTAAAATTGACGATGTCTCACAACTTTATGGGAAACCATACCCTTTTGATTTTTACCCTGAGTCGTTTCGAAATCTCATGATTAAGAATTTGGAAAAAGCTAAAGAAACAGGTGAAATTATCACACAGGAAGCTCCTGTGGTTGATGTAGAGGGAAACAAATTATGGTTTCATTCCACTCTTGTACCAGTCAATGATGACGAAGGTCTAACTGAATACATCATAGTCGTATCCGTAGACACAACCGCCCGCAGGGAGGCGGAGAAAGACCTAAGGAAGCTGACCAATGCAATAGAACACTCGGTAGAAAGCGTCGTTATTACAGATTTCGAAGGGACCATAGAATATGTTAACCCTGCCTTTGAGAAAATTACGGAGTATAGTAAATCTGAAGTTTTGGGAGAAAATCAAAGGATAGTTAAGTCCGGTCTTTATGACAGGGCTTTCTATAAGAGTATGTGGGACACAATTAAATCCGGTGAAATATGGCAAGGGGAACTTGTTAATAAAAAAAAATCCGGTGAAAAGTACACCGAAAGAATGTCTATCTCACCGGTTTTCGACAATGAAGGCAATATTGGAAATTTTGTCGCAATAAAGGAAGATGTAACCCGGGAAAAGAAACTGCAGCAGCAGCTATTTCAATCAGAAAAACTGTCTTCGATTGGAACGTTTATTTCCGGTGTGGCCCATGAACTTAATAACCCCCTTACCGCTGTATTGGGTTTTTCGGAAGTCCTTATGGATGATAAAAACTTATCCAATGATGTCAGGAAGAATTTGGATAGAATTGCGACCCAATCAGAGCGGGCTGCCAAAATTGTAAAAAACCTTCTTAAGTTTTCCAGAGAAAATAAAGAAGGAAAGCTTGCAGTAAATATTAACGATATTTTAGAAAGCACTTTAATTTTGGAGGAGTACCATTTTAAAACAGGAAATGTTGAGGTTATTAAAGATTTTGCTGAAAACCTTCCTTCTGTATTTGTTGATGGCAACCAGATTCAACAAGTCTTCATGAATGTTTTGCAAAATGCTTTTCACTCCATGACAGAAGCAAATATTAAGGGAGAGATTAAAATTAAAACCGTGAGTAAAGATAATGAAATTAAAATTATTATTGAAAACGATGGTCCACCGATTCCTGAGGATATGCTTGAAAAAATATTCGATGCATTTTTTACCACAAAAAAGGTTGGTAAAGGAACCGGTCTCGGTCTTTATGTGTCTTTTGGAATTCTAAAAGAGCATGGTGGCAGCATACGGGTGGAGAACATAAAAGACTCAGGAGTTAGATTTATAATCTGCCTTCCTGTATCAGATAAAATAACAACGGGAACTAAAGAAGAAAAAGTTAAAAAAATCCTTCCTGAAAATATTAGGATACTTGTAGTTGATGATGAAGAAGTTATTCGTGATTGGCTTAAGAAACTATTAACAAAAAGAGCTTCTCGGGTTTTCCTCGCGGAAAATGGAAAGAAAGCCATTGAAATTCTTAAAGGAGAAGAAGTAGATGTGATTCTATCTGATGCAAGAATGCCGGTGTGCAGCGGTTTAGAATTTGGAGAATGGCTAAAAAACAACAAACCCGCATACCTGAAAAAATTTATCCTGTTGACAGGAGCGATTGATCAGCAAATTAGCGATTTTTGCAGCCAGAACCGTTGTGATTACTTACAAAAACCTTTACAGGGAAACGTGATTATTGAAAAAATTTATGAAACATATCAAAGGTGAGTAAGGATCAGGAGTGTAAATATGCAGCAATGGTTCCATAGCCCCCCCATTTTCGCTTTACAACTCAATTCAACTCTGTTAATTTTTTGAAGACGATATTTCGAAAATAGTTTCTGAATTGCCAAATTCCAAACCATGAAAAATCTAAGCAAAGAGCAGTGGACATCTCTCCTGAAATCAACGAAATTTTTCAATATTTTCGATGAATCGGAACTTGATAAAATCATAAACTGCAGCGACTTATTACATTTTCAGATGTACCAATATATAATCAAAGCGAATGAAAAAGATTTGTCTTTTTATGTTGTCGTAAAAGGACATGTCAACGTAATCAGCAAGACAAATTCTGCCGAAGAACAGAAACTTATAACAATAAATTCCGGTGAATGTTTTGGTGAAATGTCCGTTATCACCAAAGGGACAAGAAAAAATCATATAATTGCAGGCAGTGAGTGCTATGTTGTAAAGAGCAATGTAACAACGATAGATAATTTTGAAATGCCAATCCAGTTAAAAATATACAAGCAGTTTTCGGTAATGTTGACAAAGCGGTTGCTAATGACAGGAGTTTCGGAAACATAAACCATTAATGAAACGCAAATTTAAAGCAAGCATGTATAAGTTTTAATATTCAACTCTTTGCGCTTCCAACACTCTTTCCCCGCCAACCTTTAATATGCTATCATTATGAATTAATCCTCATAGGAGCAGAAATTATGAAGCTCTTCCAATTTCATTCTGATAACTGTAATTTTGTTGAAGTCCAGAGAACATCTATAAGTGCAAGCATATCTTTAATTGTACTCCTGCTTGACACAATATTAATTAACCCATCCTTTGCTTCTGCTTAATAAAAAAAGAATATTCTCCAAGTGGTCAATTAGGAAATGAAATTTGGAATAATCTTCCCAAAAAAAGAAACGCAAGTTAATAATGATAAAGATCAACAAACACTTTTTTTAGGAGTGAATATGCTTAAGAGAATATCTTTAGTTTTAGCAGTTGTAATGTTTTGGACAGTTCAGTCTTACGCGGAAGTAAAGAAAGAATTTTATCCTAGTGGAAAATTAAAGTTAGAATTTAGCCTGAATACAAATGGGAAAATGGAAGGTATTCACAAAGTATATTACGAAAGTGGAAAATTAAAGTCTGAGGGAAACTACATCAACGGTAAGCTGGAAGGAATTGTAAAATGGTATTACGAAAGAGGGAATTTATGGATTGAAGCGAACTATAAAAGCGGTAAGCTGATAAGCCGAAAGATTTATAACGCGGTAGGAAATCTGATGAATTAATTCTGGTGTCTCTGTTCAATAAGACATCTTAAAAAATCATTGCTTCTTTTTTAATTGTTCTACTCCTTGCTATTACTTTTAGGTGTAAACTTAATGCCGAAGGAGCTTTTCTAAATCCAGAGACAATTAAAGAGGGATGCGGTCATATTTATGTAAAGTTTTCATTTAAGGATATGTAGAAGTTCAGGCTATATGAAAAAGAAGATGGCTAAGTAAAAGAGAATTGTGCCCGTAATCATGTCTAAAAACAAAAGCAAAATTGGTTTTTTTGTGACTCTTTTATTTTCCCTTTTGTTTTGTGCTGTGGGAGTTGTCGCGGGAGTTGTTTCGATACGTCTTGTCTTTCAAGGGGAGCTTCGTGAAGCTACGTTTGCCGGACTCTTTGCCCTGGCCTTTGGTACAGCGGGTTTTAGCATTTTGGTATCTACCTGGCTCTATCGACAGAAAGCGCTTCGTGAAGCTGAGGCGAAAGCGGAACATCCAAACGAACCCTGGCGATGGAATGCTTTGTGGGCCACAGGCCGCATTCAATCCAACAATAAAAAAAAGATGCTTTTCTTCTGGCTTTTTGCGGTGTTATGGAACGCTGTAACCTCTCCACTTCTTTTGATGCTTCCAGACCATTTGGGTAAAAGTAATAAGGGAGAACTCTTCCTCGCCATGATGTTCCCGGCGATAGGAGTTGGTTTATTGATTTGGGCAATAGTTCGTACTCTTCATTGGTGGCGATTTGGCGATGTTATATTTGAAATGACTTCTTTTCCCGGGGTTATAGGTGGAAAGCTTCAAGGCAATATTCATTTAAAAAGGAATTTTCTTCCTCCGGATCAATATTATTTGCGACTAATTTGTGTAAATGTTGTCCAGGATGAGGATTCTACTACCGAATCTATTCTTTGGGTTGATGAAGCTACGTTTTCTTCAGGGAGCGCGCCACAGGGGCCGGTTGGCCGGTCTATTCCCATTATGATTACAGTCCCGTATACGTGTATACCAAGCAGCCCGATAGAAACTGCGGATCAAATAGTATGGAGACTTGAAATCCGTGCAGAGACTCTCGGCCGTCATCTTTCTTCTATCTTTGATCTGCCGGTTTTTAAGACTTCAGAAAGTTCGCCGGAAATCACAGGACAAAATGAGCAGAGAGAAGAGCCAAACCTTCGTGTCGGTCCGAAAGGGACAAGTTTTAATAATTCACCAATAACAACGTATCAAACCAAGCAGGGAGAAATTGAATTTTTTTTTCCCGCAAATCGCACTCCTGAGATTGCGCTTATATTGACAGCAATCATCATTGTTTTGACCTTTGTCTGTGTGGCAATCCATTACACAGACGCGCCACGTTTTTTCACTATAGCTTTCAGCACCTTTGATGCCGTGTTTATTCTCGCTGCTATTACTTATTGGTTTCGTACTACACGGGTAACGATTGATCGGGATAGGTTGATCGTTCGTTATCGGACACTTGGCATTGGGCTAACAAAAAAAATTCCAGCTGACCAGATAGTGAAGATTCAATCAGTAAGAGTTATGGAATCCACAAAAAAGATCTATTACGATATTAAAATTCTAAGAAAGAAAGGCAGGGTGGTTGTTGCAGGTGACTTTATTTCGTCAAAAAATGAAGCGGAGTGGCTTTCAAAGAAAATGATGGATAGTTTAATTCTGTAGCAGCCCCGAAAATAAAAGGTCACCAATTGAAGGTATTGAAGATGACGAATTAAAGGTTGACTTAGCATAACCAGAAAAATAACACCTGGATGCTAAAATATTATTATCACCTTTTTTTTGCTTTTTTCTTCTCAGTCTTCTTTTTCTTTGCAGAATGCTCTAAGTGAAGCAAGAGAAACATAATCGCTGATTCAACACATCAAACTATTATCCTGTCACTATCGATTATTTGCCTGTCTATTTGTTTCATTTCACGCCATTTTTCAACTTTGTAAATAGCCCAGAGGAGTACAGGAATTAGCGCAACTGAAACTAACTCTATAATAGATTTAGACGAGGAAAGGTTTATTTCGTACATTTTTTACCTCCTTCTAATAGAGAAAAAATTGCTTTAATGTTCTTATCGGAATCTAAAAAAAATAGATTAGAAGTAACTCGGAAGCGTTATCTCATCAGGGATTTACATCGACAAATTAGAAAATGTTTCAGATTTTAGAGTAAACTTTTAAAAAGTTTATAGATATACCGCCACATTGTGTCCGGCATGGGTAGACTTACTGGCATTTTAATGAACAAATTATTAAAGTACAGAACAAACTTTTCTGCCCATGGATTGGGAAGCATCTATTAATGAATAACTTGCTATAACATCCGAACAAATTAGGCTTAAAATTGAAACCTTTCTTCCAAAAGATAAAAAATGAGTTGAAATTGATGATCTTTTTGTCGTCTTCTACAGTCCATCAAATTTCCATTTATTACAAAAACCCTTCAAGAGAGCCTTGTGGTTTTAGGATTAATAATTTGTGGGAATTTTTTGAAACTTTTCCAATTATTCAGGATCTAACAAATTGTAGCGCAAGTTTTTTTCTTTTTACTTCTTTCTCTTACAGGGTTACAGGGATAAGCCGCCTGTAGCCCTTTTTTTATGTAGGAATTTGTTGTAGAATCGTCAGAACACTGGTTTGTATGGCAAACAGAATGCTTAAAAGGCTTCATAGTTTCTACTCCTGATAAACTTTAATGAATTTAGATTAAAACGATAATTATGAAAAGGATTAAGTCGTCAGATAAACTCAAGGTAGAGATCGAAGAGTTAGATGAACAGCATGAAACGATTCTTGAACATTTAAATAATATCTTTGACGCCGCGGAAACCAAGAATCTTAGTGAAGTAATGATTCGCACAAATTGCCTCATTGATTATTGGAAAGTTCACTTCAGGTATGAAGAAGAACTGATGAGGCAGCACAAATACCATGAATATGATAAGCATAAATCGGACCATGAAGACATTAGAAGTAAACTTTCAAATATCAAAGAGATGTATGTAGCAGGTTCTACGGACATTATACCAAGCATTGTAGCCCTATTGAATTTTTGGGTAGAGGGTCATATGGAATCAGATGACATGCAGCTTGGTCGGTTTCTCAAAAAAGAATAGGCATTAAATTAGAAAATAGTAAGCAGTATTTATCATCAAACCTAACAACCCTCTTTCAAAATCCAACATAAAAAAAGGGCTACAGGGGTTTATGCCTGTAACCCTTACATTTAAAAGAAGGAAAACAATAAAACGGTTATGCGCTGTTAATTGGTAACTGCTGTTGGGCAAGCCTGATTTTGACTACAGTTTGACCACAGCGGGGTACCTTGAGGGAAAGGGCTTCTTGCAACCCTTTAATTTAAAATGCGTCCCCAAGGGGATTTATACGTTAGGAAAGTTATCTATACCGTTGGAATTTCTTGCAAAAATCGCTTAATATCAATAGCGTAGAAATGCTTTTAAACTCTTATTATTTGATTTTTTCTCAATGTTTGTACCACACTCATTTTAATTGAGCATCATTTCCCTGCTAACTCTTAATATGTTATTATTACCAGTTAATCCTTATGGGAGTAGAAATCATAAAGTTGTTCCATTTCCATGCTGTTAGCAGCAATTTTTTTAAAGTTGTTGGGCTTTATCCACCTATCAATAAAAAAAATCGGAGGTAACGCATGGTCAAGATAAAAACCCTATTAGTTATCACGATAGTATTAGTTTTAAGTAATCCTGCTTTAAGTTATGCTAAGGAAAAATCAGTTAAAATTTCAACTTTGAAAGATTATGCCCCTTTTTGCATAGCTGATGAAAGTTACAAAATCAATCAAATAATTCCAGTAGGTAGTGATGCTGAGGGATTCCAGGGTTACAGTTGGGATGTTGTAAGAGAGAGCTTTCATGAAATGGGATATACTATTCATTTGTCAATTACGCCTTGGGCAAGAGCTATGATGGATGTCAAAAATGGAAAAACAGATATTCTTTTTCCGACTGGGAAAAACACCGAACGGAAAAAGATATTTCTCTATTCTGATGAATCCGTCAATCGGGCTAATTATCTTATTTATGTGCGAACGGATAATAACATTGAATGGAAGGGTTTAGATTCATTAATGGGGCTGACAATCGGTGTAAAACGGGGATTTAGCTATGGCGATAAATGGAATGCAGCCCACGAATTAAATAAACATATTGTAAATGAAATTATACTGGGATTTGAAATGTTAAATGCTAAACGGTTGGATGGATTTCTTGGTTACGAACATAATTGGGACTATGTTCTAAAACAGAAAAATTGGACGACGAAATTTAGGAAACTTCCAGTTTTTGATTTTTCAGCAGAATATTTGGTAGCACTTAAAAATAATCCAAATGGCAAAGAAATTCTAAAAGCCTTTGATACTGGTAAAAAACGACTTATTAAGAGTGGAAAATTAGAAAAGATAAAGAAAAAATGGTTCGGAAATTAACAAAATATTTAGTAACATTGACCTCCCCCAATATTTGCATCACCTCTAATCTTGTAACTCATTAAAAAAATGCGTCCCCAAGGGGACTCGAACCCCTGTTACCGCCGTGAAAGGGCGGTGTCCTGGGCCACTAGACGATGGGGACGTAAATGTGGTTAAAAGGAAGACTCTTTAAAACTCAAAAAGCGTAATCCAACCAAAAAAATAATGAGCCGCGAAGGATTCGAACCTTCGACCCACGCCTTAAAAGGGCGTTGCTCTACCAACTGAGCTAGCGGCCCACAACAGTCAGGCTAAAACCACTTAGGATATCAAATCAATTTATTCTTGTCAATGAGAATTACCACAAAATTTCTATTCACACGGTTTGTCTCTTTCAATATCTATAGTCTTTAATAATAATAGTATATGAGATATGATGTGCCCTATGAAGAAAATATTGATAATTAGTTTAACGAGAATGGGGGATCTGCTTCAGGCAACGCCTCTTATGGCAGGTCTGAGAAAAAAAAATCCTGACGCGAGGCTTGATGTATTGGTCAGTAGTGATTTTGCGCCAATCGCAAAATCTATCCCAAAAATAAATGAGGTAAGGATTTTTAATTTAAAGCAATTTACTCCAGCTGAATATAAAGGTGAACTGACTCTTGTGACAGTTTACCAATATATAGAAGAATTTACCGAGGAACTTAAAAAATCAAAATACGACGTTGTCATTAACCTGAGCCATTCAAAAATGAGCGCTGTTATGACCTCTTTACTCAATGTCAATGATATCAGGGGAATAACTTCCAGCGATGTTGGCAACAGGATGATAAGACATCCATGGCTTAGATACTTTGCGACAATAAATTTTAACAGGGATTATAACAGTTTTAATCTTGTGGATATTTATTTAAAAAGTGGCGATCTGGAAGCGTCTGAAGACCGGCTTCTGTTGGAGGTTGATGAGGAATCCAAAAAGTTTTCAGAGGAATTTTTATCACAGCATGGAGTTGCTGAAAATGATTTTTTGGTTGGATTTCAGCCCGGCTCAAGCAGGAAAGGGAGACGTTGGTCAACTAAATCTTTTGCGGATTTGGGAGACCGCATTGCTAGTGAATTAAATGGGAAAGTGATTTTATTCGGTGTGAAATCCGAAGCTGACCTGGGAGAGGAAATAGGAGAAATGATGGAAAACAAACCGGTCAATGCAATGGGTAAAACATCCGTTCAGCATCTTTCCGGGTTGGTTAGAAGATGCAATGTCCTTATAACTAATGATACAGGAACTATGCACATTGCTACTGCTATGGGTACGAGAGTTGTGGGATTATTTTTTGCTCACGCTCTGCCAATGGAAACAGGTCCTTACAGTCGTGGCAATATTGTATTCCAGGCCAATATTCCGTGCTCGCCATGCAGTTATGGAGTAGATTGCAATAATGTGGTTTGCGTGGATTATGTTACTGATGACCATCTGTATCAAGTTTTAAAGTTGATCAAAAATGGAAAGATAGATGAAACCTTTTTTGAAGATGAAAACGGGATGGAAAAAATAAAAATGTTTCGTTCTGATTTTGATGAAGACCACATGCTGGAATTTCTACCTATGATAAAACGTTCGATAACAAAACAGGATTTTTTTTACTTTGTGCATCGCTTGGTGTGGAAAATAAATCTTAGCCTAAATGACGAAAAAAGAACAAAACCGATTAAGGATTCTGTTGATGAAAAAGATATTCCAAGGAAGCTAAAAGCCCGTTACGACCTCAAAAATTTCCCCGGGATATATCCTGATTTAAAAGAATCTTTAGAAGAGTTTAATAAGCTATGGGAGGTTTCAAAACAGGCGTTTCGCACGACTGAGAACCTCGTTCAAGTATCGCACTCAAATCCGTCTCAAGTCTAAAAAATTAAAACTTTAGGCGAAAAAATTGCCGATTTTGATGAAAAAATTAATTTAATAGGCCTTGCGAATCCCATAATAAAACCTATTACAGATATGTTTCGGTTTGGTAAAGAAAATTTGGAGGGAGACGATGTTTCTGCTCTCGCAAAGGAAACATTAATCTTATATCAAGACATGAATTTTCACGCGGGTAAAATTTACAAGATTGGATCACAATTATGCGAATCTTTAAAACAATCCTTTGACATGAGATTATAAATTTATAATAATATTTAGCGATATGCCAAGAATAATCATTAATGAAGAAGAAAAAAATTGTGATACCTCGTCCTTTGATAATTTAAATAAACTTTATCAGAATTTGTTGGGTGAGTTTGTCACGAGGGAATCCTTTGTTACAAATATCAAACTCAACGGTGAGGAATTAAGCGAAAATGAGTTTCAAAAAAGAGGGGATTTGCCTGTAAACGATATTGAATCGCTTGAACTGAATATATTGACGCTGCCTGAAATGGCTTTAAACAACATTAACAATGCCATGGAATATCTGTGCAAGCTTATTCCCGCAGTAAAAAAGGCATCAGAGCTTTTCAGGACGATGAGCCCGGAGGAGGCAAATAAACACTATCTTCAATGTGTTGAAGGCTTGACTTGGTTTCAGGAAGTAGTAGATAATATTAGTAAATTATTAAATCAGGAGTTTGAGAAGTTGGATATTGGCTCAAAAAGTTTCGGAGAGCTTCAGAACCAAATATTATCAATAACAAAAGAAATTAGCGATTCTCAAACTAAGAAAGACTGGGTTATGTTAGCAGACATTCTTGAGTATGAACTGAATCCTTATCTGGAAGAATGGCAGTCTATTTTGCCCCTATTTGTTCGGGCAGTTCAAAAAAAAGCAAATCAGGCATAAATTAATGCTAAAGTTATTTTGTTTTTGGCCGATAAGCACTCTGAGGGTCAAAATACCTAAAAAAAAGGGGGTGAAATTATGGTAGAAACTAGCGCTATTGGGGGAGTTACTGCTCAAACCAATGCTAATTTTGGGCAGCAAAAGAAAATTGAGGGGGCTGAGAGGAGTATTACGAGGCAAGCGAACCAAAATACAACGAATGCCACTGTTGCAAGAAACAATAATACCGGAAATAAACTCAAAGCGGCTCCGGAGCAAGCTACACCTACAACGGAGGTGGATGTTGCGGGTCCTGAAAATAATGTCCAACATCAGGCGAATAATTTGAACGCTGCTAATGATGTATCGGGTACGTCATTAAATGAGCGAGGACAAACTCTTAATGAATTTGCTTAGTTTTTTAAAAATATGTTACTAAGCTTCATTTTGTTCTACAAATAATATTGTGGAATTTTGGAATGTCTATTTCTCATTCTTTTTTCCCGCATGTAAGGCAGAAAACAAAGCCATAATAAACTTCTTTAGTTTCAATAAGTTATAGATTGTTCGAGACATTGACCCTCGACTAAATTCAGAGAGTAGATTTATTTGCATCAGGTGTAATCATATAACCTGATTAGTGGGGGGGGCATGAGGGTCAATCTGTTTACTGCGGCTTTTGCTGAAATTGGCCAGCATTTTAGAAGGTCAACTACAGATAAAAATCAAGCATTAAGCGATTTTTCAATTCCAGGAATCAGAGAGGACAGGGTTTCACTCTCCGATAAGGCCATTCAAAAATTATCGGATACTAAATCGGACAGGGTTGGAAAAGAAACAATCGCAAGCAGTTCGTATTACTTTGTTGAAAGAAGGGTTCCAAAAGTAGAACTGCTGAATAGTGCCGCTTCAGCATATCAGGTTCATAGAGATTTAGAATTCCTTAGGCAAAAGAAAACCCGCATTCCCATAGTTGATAATCTATCTCTCAGGTCTCCATTTATTAATAAACAAATCAAGTCATTCCTGAAAATCAGTGAAAAACTGTCAAGTTTTAAAAATTCCATAGAAAATGTAAGCCGGGCAGAAAATTTCAATATAAAATCAGCTAAATCATCAGATTCCGATGTATTAACGGCAACGACTACCGCAAAAAGTTCTGTTGATAATTTTAAAATTAATGTCTCCCAACTGGCAGGTGGTCAGCAGCTTGTTTCTGACGCTGTTTCCGACCCATTCGCAGGGCTGGGCGCGTCAGGTACTGTTCAAATCAATGGTTTTGAAATTAGTATTGAAGCTTCGGATTCTTTAGACGATATTAAAAATAAAATCAATTTTGGGGAAGATTTAAACAAAAATGGAGTACTCGATTTGGGTGAGGATCTCAATAATAATGGTAATTTGGAAGTATTACAGGTAGCGAGTACCTCCTACGCCAAAGGTAAATACATTGTCGAAGATATCAATGGAGATAACGTCATACAGGACAGCGAAGACTTGGACGGGGATGAGCTGCTGGATGGAGGGATCGCAGATTTAAAAGTAATGGCTTCAATAATTGATAACAGGCTGTACCTCAATTCCATATCTAACGTGAATAAAAATATTGATATTCAAGACGATAACGATGTTTTGCTAGACCTTGGTTTTTTTGAATTGAATCGACTTGAAAATGCTGTTTTAAAGGAGCAGCAACTAGATTCTGGCAATTCTGAAAATTTAAACGTGCTTTCTACGACATCCTCTTTAACTGTTGATGGAGATAGTTTTGAAAAAGCGGTAAATGAAATATCAGACATTATTCCGGAAACCACATTGCGGCTTAAAGATACTTCATCAAAAGATATTTCGCTTACTATCTCAACAGACTTGACGGAAGCTGTAAAAAATATTAAAAATTTTGTTTCCACCTATAATGATACAATTAAATTTTTAAATAATGAACTTGCTTTTAGCAGGGTGCTGGAAGAAAATGTTTCCGCACAAAAAATACGAAATGGACTAAATGATAAAACAATGGATGACGTTTTAAATGCAGATCAAAAATTTAATAACCTGGAAGATATAGGAATTACGAGTCGAAATCAGTCGAAGAATACATTTAACCAGATAGCGATTAAAAACCTGGTTACGAACTTTAAAAAGGAGATTTCAAATATGGCGTTACTCCCTTCAAAAGGGAGTAGTTCTATTTTTGCGGGATTAGGAAAAATCGGGATTAGGACTATGGAAGACGATACACTGACAGTTGACGAGAGAGAATTGAAAAAAGTACTTAAAAAAAATGCGGAAAAGGTCATTACCCTTTTTACTGACGCATCAAGCGGAATAGCCGGGAAATTAGATGACCTGATTAATATTCTGAACAGACCGATGTCAGGCACAATTACCCAGCAAATAGTCAATAAAAACAGCTTGTTGAGTGATACTTCTTTAGCCTCCGATTTTATCAAAAGTGCTGCAAAAGTTCAGGCAACTCAATTTGAGAAATCTGCTCAAGAGAATGTTATTGTTTCTGTGACGGCGTAATAATGAAAAAAAACATGGAAGAGAGTAGAATAATAAGAGAAATGCAAACCCTGCTGAAAATGAAATTAAAATGTTTCAAAATATTCTATGATATTTCTATACAACAAAAAAAAGTGATTGCTCAAGATGATAATGAAAAATCTCAGATAAAAAATGCTCAGTCTATCAATAAAACAAAAATAGAGTCATTATTATTAAAAAAAGATAATGTTATATCTAAAATTTTAGAGCTTGAAAGACAGACGGAATCTATGATTAAAGATAATCTGTCTTTAGAATCAGAAATAGCTGATGATAGTACGGTTAAATCCTTTAACCAGCAGATTAAAGAGATTATTGACAAAATAGTTCCTATAGAAAAGGAAGTTGCCGCAACATTGGAGAAATATAAAAACCTCTTGAAAGAACGAGTTGGCACTCTAAGAAGAGGCAAATCTCTTATCACGGGTTATGGCGGTCAAAAATTTACCAGACCCAGATTTATTGACTATAAACTTCAATAAAAAATATGGTTTTACCTATTTCAAATATACAAAATGTTTTAAGAACTTATGGGAGGCAGCTTAATATTGCCCGCCTGAATGTAGAAAAAAAGCAGCCAGTAGTTCAGGGTCAGGTGGATCGGGTGGAAATCTCCGAAGAGGCCAAACGGCTATTGGAACAGAAACTTCAAACAACTGCTCCTGATACTAAGACACCTGTGAGAGAAACTTTTGATGAATTTGAAACTGAAACTGTAGAGAAGGATGATGCTTTTGAACCGGTTGAAGATGACGATTTCAATTTTTAGTTACCTGCACCTTCATCAAATCTTCCGCTAAAACCACATCTCCGGAGTACGTCTTTCGACATTCCGCGATTAAATCGTGTTTTTCACAAGAGGGATAAAAGTGAGTGAGAATGAGTTTTTTGCACTTTGATTTCGTGGCGATTTCACCTGCAGTGGAAGGCGACAGATGCCCGTCTATTTTCAGTTCATCAGGAAAAGAACATTCTAAAACAAGGATATCCGCATTATGGCCAAGAGAAATTATGCTTTCACAATAATCCGTATCTCCTGATAAAACAATGATTTGGTTCTCAGACGATTCTATTCTGTAACTAACACTTTCCTTGCAGTGTGCAGGCTGCCGGGTTGAAACCTTTATATTTCCGATACTCATTGTTTCATTTACAACTTCTTTTAAGTCGAGTCTATAATTTTCAGCGTTAAGCCACTTGCCAAAAACCTGCCTTAATTGATTAAAGAACTCAATAAAGCCTTCTCCGCCAACTATAAGCAAGTCTTTTTGCCGGGGGAGGTCACCACATCTACAGGTAAAAAGAAATGGAACTAGATCTGAAATATGGTCGGGATGAACATGGGTATAACAAATGACATCCACATCACGGTAAGTTATCCCTGCCTTTAAAAGTCGTTCCAAGGTGCCCGAACCGCTGTCAATTAAAATTATTTTCCCATCGGTTTTTACAACCAGACCGGAAGACCCCCTTTTAAGAGAAGGGACACAAGTACCTGAACCTAAGATAATCAGCTCCATTATCAACAAATTTGGTAAAGGGTAGTTATTTACTGTTAGCTATAGATCAATAATTTTTTCAAATGACTATTGACCAGTAACATATGACTTGTTTCTAATAGATTATTATGCAGCAAGCGGGTTTGAAAAGAAACGATGTTTTTTAGTGGGTATTAAGGAAAAGGTTTGTGGTAGACCTGCTCTTTATATTTCTGGATAATCTTTTCTGCTATCTCGTTTGTTTTTACTTTATAATTTCCTTGATTTATGTCTTCCTTGAATTTTTTCACCAGATCTGATCTGATGGCTTGGTTCTTTTTTGCTACTCCCGGATCAGTCTGAAGAGAAGTACTTTTAGAAGAGATGGAAACTAAGTCTTTTTTGTTTTTAGATTTATTTCCTGTGGTTTCGACACGATTGGCTTCTTTTTTTTTGCTGTGGTTCAGCTTATACAACTTGTCCGCAAGTTCAACTTTTTTCATTTTTTAACACCTTTTTTATTCAAAAGCTATTGGGAATTAATCAGTAATGGAATAATGCTGGTCAAAAAGCCTCTAGTTAATTCCCTATATTAATGATAACGGATTAAAATAGGAAAAGATTAATGTTTTTTAAGCCTGATTTCTTCTATTTTTTTATCTTTTTCATCAAATAAGATCTTTTTTTCTTCATCAAATTCCTTTTTCAGTTCTTCAATTTTTGAAAACGCTTCATCAGGGTTACGAGTTTTAGCTTTTTCTATTTTGCTCTGAAGCATAATTTCTCTTTCAGCCAATTTTGCGCTGTAAAGCTTGCGGGTTTCAGCAATCTCTTCTTTTTGGGCCCCGGTCAAACGCTTATTTTTCTCACCGGATTCACCTGTAATTTTTTCTGCTTTTTCCATGGAGATATCCAATGCGCTTTTAATCTTTCCCATTTTGTGTTCCTCCTCTTAAAAAATCGGAAATAAGTTTTTAAAGTGGTTCCAGGTAAGGTGATCCCATAGCATCCCGGAGCCTTTTTTTGAGATATGTGAACCTTTTATGAATATTTGCGTTTTTTATCGCGATTCCAATCGCTCTTTTGGTGCCCGTTAGAATAACTAAATCCTTTGCTCTTGTAATTCCCGTATACAAAAGGTTTCTCTGGAGCATAATGTAATGCTGAATCAAAACCGGCATTACAATAGCCGGGTATTCATTCCCCTGGGATTTGTGGACAGAGATAGCGTATGCCAGTGTCAGTTCATCCAACTCGCTGAATTCATATCTTACGTTCTTCATGTCAAACAGCACGGTCAAAAAATGATCTTCCAGGTTTACTTCCGTTACTTTGCCGATGTCGCCGTTAAAAACTTCTTTATCGTAATTATTTCTGATCTGCATTACTTTGTCGTTAAGCCTGAACAGCCTGTCGCCGCGCTTAAACTCCGGACCGGAAGGATTAAGGCACTGCTGTAAAACCGAATTCAGGTTTATTGTTCCAATAACCCCTTTGTTCATAGGGCATATAACCTGTACATCCTTTGCAGCCAGATGAGGAAAATTTTCCGGTATTTTTTTTAAAAGCAGTTCTTTTATTAATTCCAAAACCTTTTCCGGCTCCTCCTCCTGAAAAAGAAAAAAGTTATCGGCAGGTTTTCTGCTCTTTTCAGAGTAATAGGGGGATTCTCCATTATTAATACGATGAGCGTTGACAACTATTTGACTTTCCTGGGCCTGTCTGAATATTTCCTCAAGTCTCACCACCTCAATCATACTGGAATCAATAATATCATGCAGGACATTTCCCGCCCCTACTGAAGGAAGCTGGTTGCTGTCTCCTATCAATACTAAAGTGCTTTCTGGTGGAACAGCTTTCAGCAGAGCGTACATCAAATGGTTATCAATCATGGAAACTTCATCAATAATTATGATGTCCGCATTTAACGGGTTCTGCTCATCCCGCTGAAAACCTCCCTTTTTATAATTAAATTCCAATGATCTGTGTATGGTTCTTGCTTCCATTCCCGTGACTTCCGATAACCGCTTTGCCGCCCTCCCTGTAGGAGCAGCCAGCAATATTTTTGCGCCTCGTCGCCGAACAATTTCCACCATGACCTTAACAATAGTTGTTTTCCCTGTTCCGGGACCCCCTGTAATAACCAGTATTTTACTTGTCGCCGCGGCGCAGACCGCCTTTTTTTGCAACTCAGACAGCTTAATTCCAAACTTTTTTTCCGCGGAGCCAACCCCTTTTTCAAATCCTTTACCCCATGAGCCGGCTGGTTTCTTTAACAAATCCTTTAATTTACTTGAGATACCGGTTTCCGATAAATAAGACTGCCAGAGATAGACTGCTTTCTCGTTAATTCTGGATGAATCAAAATCATCCGCGATATCCTCAATTATAATTTCCCTGATTTTAAATTTGTGTGCCACTGCTTTCACAACGATTTCCGCGTTCACCTGCAGCAATTCAGCAGTTTTCTCAATCAGAGCGTCATAAGGATAAAACACATTTCCATCATTGCCTGCCTGTTTTAGCGCGTACAAAACAGCGGATTCCGCCCTCAGCGGAGAATTGGGGTCAATCCCAAGATTGAACGCGATACTGTCCGCAACCTTAAACCCGATACCAAAAATATCCGAAGTCAATTGATAAGGATTTTTCTTAACCACCTGAATCGCTTTCTTCTTATACTGCTTGTAAATCTTCATGGCGTATGTTGCGCTGATACCATGTCCCTGCAGGAAGATCATAATAGACCGGACGCCGCGTTGCTCGTCCCACGCGCTTTGGATCATTTCAATCCTTTTTGCCCCTATTCCTTCCACTTCATTCAAGCGGGGCAGGTTTTTGTCCATAACATTCAGCGTATCTTTACCGAACTTATCGACAAGTCTTTTAGCCGTAACCGGGCCGATACCCTTAATCATTCCGGAAGACAGGTATTTTTTGATACCTGTTAAAGTGGTGGGTTCCGAAGGAAGAACCGAATCGATTTTAAACTGGCGACCGTAAACCTTATGTTTTGTCCATTCCCCTTCGATTTTTAGCAATTCCCCTGCCTTGGGGGAAACGAGGGTCCCTACAATTGTCACCGGAGCTACTTCTCCCTTGAGCTTTAACCGGGCGACAGTAAAGGCGTTGTCCTCGTTCGTATAAACAACCTTCTCCAATTCGCCTTCGATACTGGTTTTCATGAGATTCACTATAATTATTGACGCAATAGTAGTCAAGCGATAAAGAATTCCGAATAGGGTGAACAGGACAAACTGGACATTTCTTTATTTAAATAATTCCCCTCTAAAAAGAGGGGTGGACGCATAGCGGACGGGGTGTGTTTCGTTAGCCTTATTCAATAAAAACCCTGTAAGGGCGACACAATTTTTCTGTACAAGGCAAAAAGAGAGGAGTAAAATTATATTTTTGTGTATGTGTGATCGGATTGACTTAACCCGTTTTTGCGTCACTTCCTTTGAAGCTGTCTCAGGCTATCCGAAAATCCTTGCATTCTTCCCTCAATCATTCTTGGTGTTGCATGATATGTGGATTATTATAGCTATAGAAATCCACATAAAAAGGAGGTCACTATGAAAACAGTTCAAATGACTTTAGACGATGAATTGGTAGATGCTGTTGATAAGGTTGTAAAAAAACTTAAGACGACACGATCCGCATTCACGCGACAGGCATTGCGCGAGGCGATAAATCAGGTAAAATTTAACAAGGTGGAAATGAAACATAAGAGAGGTTATGAGAGGAATCCTGTAAAAAAATTGGAGCTTTGTGTTTGGGAATCAGAGCAGGAGTGGGGTCATTAATGAAACGAGCAAATCCTTCTTATAATGGGTGACCCTTGTTTTATCCTCTAAAGCGCATCGTTATCTTTTTGTTTTATCAACATCTCTCTTGCTTTGAGTTCAGATTTACGATAACCTTGTTATCTGAAAAGAGTAATACTTTTTATTGATATTCTTGTTTTATGTTAGCCCTTGTGCCTGCTAAGCCATGAGCGATATTGAATACCAGCTTTATAAAAATTCTGAAAACTTTGGGATTGTGGTATTTCCAAAGAATATTATATCTTCTGACCTGGACAGTTATGCAAAGGGCATGAATTTTGAACCTGTTGAATCAGGAAAAGCCGTAAAACGACAAGGAACCAAGGGGAAAGAAGAAACACACATGATGCCCCAGGAGATCCAGGAAAAATACAACATAAAAAAATTTATTATTATCCGGCTATTACCCAAAGATGATGAGTTGATGATTGGAATATATGATCCGGAATGGGGCTTAACGCTACCGGAAACAAAATATTTATTAAAAGAAATTGTAGATAATATTCCAAAAACATTGGATGTTTTTAGAGGCATTGATCAGAAGAATTAAATCTTTTGATAACTTTCAAGAGTTTGTTTTCCCGGCGAGCGCAAAAAGTCGGTGCTGTGCCGTGCGAGAAGGTACAATTTAAAATATAACGATAAGGAGGAGGTTTTTTATGCCAATGCATGAGTATGAATGTAAAAAGTGCAAAACCACTACGGAGGTATTGCAAAGTATTCACGACGAACCTTTAGAAAAATGCGAAAAATGCGGTGGAGAGATGCAAAAAACCTATAGTAAAATGACTTTTCACCTCAATGGTCCTGGATTTTATGCCACCGATAATAAAAGAAAATACCTTAAATAGGTGATCAGATACCACATCTTTCCCTTCAAGCTCAATACATTTTTTTGCAAGGAGAGGAAGTGTCGTGCACCTCTTGTCATTCTGAGCAAAGCGAAGAATCTCCAGAATTGCCTCAGAGCTTATTCTGAGTGAAACGAAGGAATAGACTCCATTTCGTAGTGCTGCATTTCCTCATTCAACCGGTGGTTTATGAAAAACAAGAGTTTTTTCTTTTTTTCCCTTCTAATAGTTTTGTTTTCTGTTAGTCCCTGTTTTGCGGAAAACGACATTGAATATCAGCTCCATAAAAATTATGAAAACTACGGCATTGTAGTATTTCCAAAGCATATCTCCTCTCCCGAACTGGACAACTATATAAAGTCCTTAGATTTTGAGCCTGTCGAATCCGGAAAAGCCGTAATGAGGTTTGGGCCAAAGGGAGAAAATACCACATACATGATGCCCCTGGAAGTTCAAAAGAAATACGCTATAAAAAAATTTATTGTCGTTCAGGTACTACCCGATCAAAAGTTAATGATTGGAATATATCATCCGGAATGGGGCTTAACGCTTCCGAATGCAAAATATTTATTAGAAGATATTAAAAAAAATATTCCAAAAACATTGGACGTTTTCAGAGGGGCTAATAAGAAGAAGGAGATATTTTTGGAACTAAATTTTCCAACTAAAGACGTGACATTGTCAGGAAATCTCTAAAAATTTAGGATATTGCGTCAGCTTTTTAATCCCTGTTTTAGTGACCAGCACCACATCTTCTATACGGACTCCTCCCATGCCGGGATAATAAAGGCCCGGTTCCACGGTGACCACATGCCCTGTTTTTAAAATGCAGGATGTTGTGCTGATACGAGGGTGTTCATGGACATCCAACCCGAGTCCGTGTCCGGTGCCGTGAAAAAAACCTTCCATCCGTTTTTTTCCCTTGCGGGTGATAAATCCTTTTTGTTTAAAAAAATCATTGATTGCATTATGGACTTCCTTGCCATCAACTCCGTGTTTGATTTTTTTGTATGCGATCTGCTGTCCTTCTAAAACAGTTTGATATGCCTTTTTAAGCCGGGATGAAGCTTTTCCTTTTACTACTGTCCTTGACAAATCCCCGAAATACCCTGTCTTTTGAGAGCGGGGGAATATATCAAATATAATGGAGCTATTGGCCTTTAATGCTCCTGAACCTTCGTTATGCGGATCACAACACTGGTTTCCGCAGGAAACAATGGTATGGCTCGGAAGATAACCCAAACTCATGATTGTGGAATTAACCTCTGCCTTTAGCAGCTCGGATGTAAGTTTAATTTTATCGAAATAAAGAAAACCATCTTTACCAATAGTCGATTTTTCAATCAAATTAATTCCAGTCGCCATCCCTTTTTCCGCCGCCTTTAATGATTCTTTTATATTCCTCACTTCCCGCGAGGATTTAAACTGACGGCATTCAAAAAAAGCGTCCGGTTTAAAATGTACTTTGAGCTTCTTTTTTCTTAATCCGTCAGCTATTTCAATGGGAAAGTTTGCCGGAACAAGAACAGAGGCGATTTTCCGTTCTTTGAAAATATGATTGATTATTTCTACTGTTCCTGGTTTTTTTATCCTTTTTTTCTTTAACTGATTTGTAATTTTAGTTAAAGAGAGGACATGGTTCACTGAAACTGTTTTTTTTGCACGGTCTATTTCCAGATCGGAAAGGACCATAGTCGATTTATTTTTGATTTGAAAATAGATTACCGGATCAGGAACAAAAAAACGGGTGGCATATAACATGTTTGCGTTGGTTTCACTATCCGCTACCATAAGTAGTGCGTCATATTTAATGCCTGAATTTTTCATAATGAATTTTTTAATTATAACCATTTTATTCGCTTGCTCCAAGCAGATAGATAAAGCAGTATTGAGTCATTTTGATTGGATGCTATATAACTGTAACAGGTTAAATTGTTTTTTGACCACCCCTGCACAAAGCCTCATTAAAAGTGGCTTTGTGCTTCCCCTCCTTGCCAAGGAGGGGATTAAGGGGAGGTTATTATTTTGCCAACAACATTTTTTATGTCAGTAAATTGAAACTGATCCACTACCAGATGAAGCGGTTTCTTGACATGATTACGATCTATCTCTAATATCAAAGAATGAATAAACCTTTTGTCCTTACCCTTTTTTTTATCCTTTTTTTGAATATAAGTTTGGAGGCGAGGGAATCGAAAAAAAACGTGACGGTCACTCAGCTTAAAAACGGTTTAAACCTCATCCTCGTAGAAAATCATTCTTCCCCTATGATCGCTTCGGTAGTTACGGTAAACGCGGGATCTGTGAATGAAACCAGGGATGTCAGTGGAATATCTCACATGCTGGAACATCTCCTTTTTAACGGCACTTCAAGTAGGACCCAGGAAGAACTCTATAATGAGCAGGATTATTATGGGATTTACAATAACGCCCATACAGACAGGGATTACACCAATTATATTATGCTGGTGGAGAAGGATTTTATTGAAAAGGCATTGGATATTCAGTCGGATATGCTTTTTCACTCCATCTTTCCGCAAGATAAATTTAAAAAAGAGAAAGGCATTATCCTTAACGAATTAGCGAGAAGCAGTGGTAATGATTCTTACTGGGCTGAAGAGTTTTTTAAGAGAAAATTTTTTCAGTCTACCCCATATAACCTGACGGTCCTCGGAAACCCTTCCTCTATCAAGCAGATCAAAAGAGAACAGGTCATTAAATTTTATCAGACTTTTTATAAACCGAATAATATGACAGCCCTTGTCATGGGTGATTTCGAGCCGGAAGATATGACAGCTCTTTTTGAAAAATATTTTGGTTTTGCAAGTCCCGGCAAAATTCCGGAACCTGATACCTATCAGATAAATTCATCAATTATCGGTAAAACATATTCTCAGAATATTCAGTCAAAAAATATCTATCTTAATTTAGGAATTGCAGCGCCTGATGTTGGAGACCAGGATTTTTATGCCTTCGACCTTTTAACTGGAATTCTAAATCTACACCTGAAAGAGAATCTCAAAGAACGGCTGAAAAGAAAAAAAATCGCTCAATTGTTGGGAATATCATCGAGCTTTAATTTTTCTAAATTTTTATCTACTTTCACCGTTTCAGCTACTTTGCCTCCTGGTTCCGATGTAGAAGCAGTTAAAAATGAAATTATTAGCTATCTAAAAGAGTTTAGCAGGGGAAAGTTTAAAGAGAATGAGATAAGGGGCCTTATGACGTCGCTAAATGTCAATGAACAGTTTTTATCTGAAAAACCGCATTACTATGGAATGATGAAAGGTGCCTGGCTTGTTGCGGGAGGATGGGATTTTACCGAAAGTTATATAGATAATCTCGCGAAGGTTTCCGTTCAGGAACTTAAAAGGGCAGGGGATGCCTACTTCAGTAACCCTCAATTTGTTACAACTATTTCCAGTCCCGGAGATCATAAACCGGACTTTTCCCTGCAAGAATACTATTCTCCAAGAACAGGAAAGACTAATTATACAAAAGAGAGCGTTCTTTTAACAAGATTATGGGAAAAGGGAAATATCTCAAAGAAACTTAGCAGTAAAAGTAGAGAGAAAAAACCCTTAGAACAGAGAGAATCATCAATTTCTGAAATCAGGGGCTTTGAAAAAACCGTTTTAAATAATGGTCTCACTCTTTTAACCAATTCCAATCCTGATTCTTTGGTCTTTGCCATTCATCTTTTAGCTAAAAACAGGACCGCCTTGGAGCCTGAGGGAAAAGAGGGGATAACAAATTTTCTCCACAGGTTGATAGAAAAGAGGACCGGCACAAGAGATAAGAAGCAGTTTAAGGACGCGCTTAACGATATAGGCGCCGCATTGAAAACAAGAGACAACCCTTTTATTCCTTACGATGATTATTATACGTCACGGGAGTTTTCCTTTATCCGGTTTGAAACTATTGATAAATTTTACAAAGAGGCCATTTACAATTTTTCCGATATTGTTTTAAACCCGTCTTTTTTAGAAGAAGATATTGAAGATGTTAAAGCAGAACTGATAAGCCTCATTAGAAAGGAAAATGAAAACCCATCTAAAATAGCCGGTAACCTTCTATATGAGAGTTTATTTATTGAAAATCTCTTCTCACGGAGAATTAACGGAACGGAAAAATCCATTGCATCTATTACAAGGCAGGATTTAGAGAAATTTTATAAATATTATTTTGCACCAAACAATCTGATTATTTCCATAGCGACTTCTGTTAACAGGGAACAGGTTTTAAAAGATTTTCAGAAATATTTCAAATCGCTTTTACCCTTGAAGGCCCCTCCTCTTTCTCCTGAAGAATATCCCGAAGTATCAAAGGAAAAATCAGTGAGGAGTTCTTTGAATAAAACTCAATCTTATGTCCGCCTGGGGGTCTTATTTAAAATGAATAAGGATGATGAAGCGGGGTTTCGGGTGCTGGCGTCCATTCTATCGCAAAATTTATCTCAAAACCTTAGAGAGGAAAAAGGCTTGGCTTATGCCCTGGGCGCAGGATTTTCGATGCATAATAAATACGGTCTTTTTCAAATTGCTGTTGGAACAAGAGCAAAAACATTAGATGAGGCTGAAAAAGGCATCTATAGTGAAATGGAACAAATTAAAAATAACACTGTTTCTTCAAACAGACTGAATAAGCTGATTAATTTATACAACTCCAGGAGATTAATGCGTTCTTTAACCCGCGTAAGCCAATGTTTTCAGGCGGGACTTAATGAGTTTTATGGAAGGCCTTTCAATCATAATGAAAAATTTTTACGCGAAATAAAAAAATTAAGCTCTGAAGAGATTCAGCAAAAAGCCAGAAATTTTTTAAACCGGGAAAATATGGTGAAGATTATTGTTGAATGAAAAGGGAATAGAAATGATGAAAAAATATTCCCCCTTAGCAAAACTTGTCCTGAGCAAATCGAAGGGGGGGGAGACAGGGGGATTTGAAACTCTTGAAGTGCGCATAAAGCTGATTTCTGATAGCTGCTTTAAAAATACATGTAGTCAAGCAGAGATCTGACCCCTTTCCGCAAGAGACGTCTCACTGGAGCCGCATGTTATGCGGGAATATCATTACCCGCTATATGAACAAGGCGAGCAGACTCTTCGTCGTCCCAATCAGCTAGAAGACGCTCTTCTAATCTAGTTTTTAAATTCATATCAATTTGACCTACAATGAGAACTATCATCTGGACGCCCCAGCGAGCGTAAGTTTCAAGCTGGCCAATTAATCGTTGAAATTCTGCTGTTGATGTAAGGTTAAGCTTAATCTCAATCGCAACCTTTTCATTGATTAGAATATCAGCTCTTACACGATCATGGGGAAATTGCCTGCGGATGTCATGCCCTTTCATGTGATTAGTAAGGTGTGCATACAGAGATTCCTCTATAGCTGCTTCACCGCTAAGGTCTTCCGGTGACCATTTATTAATAAGGTTGCATACCTTATCGACTGGACCGCATAAATCGAACCAAAGATCACGTAAAAACGGCAATGAAAAACCTCCATAATTGCAGAAGCATAACGCTCTTGGTCACAGGCAGTGAGCAAAGGCAACATAAATTCTAAAATTAATAAACCTCTAATAGCAGTGGGTCTTAGAAACGGCGACTCATTGCTCGCTGTCCTGTGTACCAACTGGTTAGATTTTTTTTAATACTTCACCGTATTTATATATCAAACAGCCACTTTCATCCAACAAAGAAACCATTAAATAAATATCTTTTGTACTTACAGTCGGAGTTTTTGTTGAATCTGTTGTCATAAGAGAAAAACCAACTTCACACGTTTTAAATTTTTGAATAGGAAGAATAACACCTTTTGGATCATAAGCAGTAAGACAATATTTTTTCTCATCAAGAATAACAAAAGTTTTAACATAAGTTCCAGGTGGCGTTTCCTGTTTCCATTTAAGGTATACGACAAACTTTGGATCATTTAATTTTTCAATTACCTTTGTCCCAACATCACTCAAAGCAGAGAAAAGAATCTTTGCATAAATATTATTTGAGTATCTGAGAATAAGGCCGAGTTCTTGTCTCGCATCATTATACTTTTTTAAATATATGTAAGATTTGACTAGTAATAGTCTAGTATTATGGTCATTTGGATTGCCATGAAGAATGTCCTTTGTTTTTGATATCCCAGCATTAGTTCGTACTTGTCTTTCCATATCATCGAAAAATTCACTACTAAATAAGTCTGTTAATTGTTTTGAATTTCTAATGTTTTTTATTGTTGAAAACCCTGCGTTGTAGTGGCTATTGTTTGTAGATGGAATAAAGGTAAGATTGCTTATTGATATGGGTAGTAAATAAGTAATAATAGCCTCTTTAGATTTTTCTTTTGTTTGTTCGTCTAATAATTTATTCAAAAGAATCGTCTGTGATTTCTGATTTTCTTTTAACTTTATCTGATTTATCCAATTATAATAAAATCTATTTTCATTTATAAAATATCTTGCGATCATGACTGGATCATGTTGCCTTCTCCAATCTAATAAGTGTTCCATATCGATTCTGATTTTTGCATTTTTCATTTCGACCTTTTGGTTTTCATTTTCTGTAGATTTTAATTGAACCAAAAATCTTTTTTCACATGCTGCAAGGCTTCCATTCTTAGGTAAATGTTTTTCATTAGTATATGGCTGAACTATTAAATCGATGCCGATGTCATGTTCAAACTTAGAACAACCCCAAGGGAAAATTAATTTTTCAAAAGCAATTCTAGAAATTTTTTCTTTTTGAAGGTTGTATGAAAGTTTTGTCATCTTGAAATAGAACCTTGATAAAGCGGGTTTTGCAAATATTCGGAATAAAAAAATCTAACGCTATGCTCACCTGCCACGAGCAAAAGTAATATAATCTGTATAATACGTAAAACTTAATTGACAGTGATTCGTAGAATAAGGCAACTCGCTGCTCGTGGTTAGGTGTAGCAATATGTTAGGTTTTACTGCTATCGTCTTCATCACTGGTCTCTACTTGTTCCTCGCGACCCTCTTGCTGCAGATAGCTAAGAATCAAAAGAAGTTCCAAAACGGCTAACACCACTATCGTTGTTGAGATACTAACCACAATTAGGTCGCCTGAGACCCCTGTGGGAAGCAGGTATAAAAACCCAAGAGCAATTATACCAACCGCAACTAAGCCAAAAGTACCAGAAATAGTTTTTAAGTGGATTTCGCTACAGATGCGACGAATATAGAGAAGCCCTATTTCGTTAATTTCGTCTTCGATTCTGAGAAGATGACGAGGAAGAAATGTGTCGTCTCTGGTATGAAGTCTTTCAAGAGGTTTGGTGATTTTTTTCGAGATATCCTTAATGGGATCGAACATTAACCACTCTCTTGTGCTTAGATATAGCAACGGGAGAATGTAATTACCAAGTATTTCTTTAATATCTGGATCGTTGGAGGTGTTGTGATTGTCGAAGAATTTCTCGAGCATATCTCGGACATTGGATATTCGCTTTAGATAACTCTCTCGCAAGCCTTTAACGTAGTTGGAAAAGAGGGCAATGGACAATGCGGCACAGATTGCAAACAACAGTGTTGAAGTCTGAAGGGCTTTGAGTGCTTCACCACGAGTAGCCGCCGAGGGTGCATAAATGAAAATACTATTCACACTTGCAAGAGCAAGCCCAACAATCAGCAATCTGAAACATGAATACCGAATAATGGCCATTTTAAAACCTAACTAGTAGTAGACCCCATATTTGTCCATATAGACTTTCGATAAATACCCCAAAATTGGGGTATAAACCGACCTTTAGTATTGCAAGTTACTAATTTAATTGACGTTTAATTTTATCTATTGGTTTATACACCAATTATTTTGATAAATGAAAAGTCAAAATACACAAAGCTTATTTTTCATTCTTAAGACCTGAATTATTAAACTGACGCTGTCCAATAATAAAATCTATTAGTTATCAGCGGATAGTTGTCAGCCAATAACACACCCCTATCAAACCCACAATTTTCAAATAAATTACTGCTATTTAGGCACTGTTTAGCTCTATTCTTTTTACAGCGCCTTATGCAAGGCTTCAAGAGAGCAAAACGAAATTCTTCGCAAGCTCAGAATGACAATTTCTGCCGAAGAATAAGGGTGTCAAGTAATAAAGATGAAAGCCACAATCCCCCTAACCCCCTTTTTGCGAAGGGGGAATTATTCCCCAATCACCCTCCTTTGATATACACAGGACAGGCCTCAAGAGAGAATTATCACTTTAAGTCAGCTAAAAAGTCAAGGTAATCTTCTCTCTGATAATTGCCTTATTGCGGTTTTTGGTTTAATCTGAATCAATTACAGGCAGAGAGGGACAAAGGCACAAAGGTAGAGAGTTTTCTCTTTGTGATCTTCGTGCTACTAACCTGCGAATCGTTGTTTTTTTAGGTGGTGTTTAGTTGTGATTTTTACAGCGCCTTATGCAAGGCTTAGCAATATTTTGTAAGGAGATTGGGGCGGTAGCCCTTTTGGCTACGGCTCCCAGCCGTAAAAAAATGAAAAACAATCAATCCCATTCTGTTGTTTCTATAAAAAAAATACAATCATATAATCAAAAAGCGGTATCCGATACTGTCAAAAAAGCGGTTGATTATCTGGGAGGGATCAGCCGGTTTGTTAAAAGGGGAGATACGGTTTTACTGAAACCTAACCTGCTGACGGCGAAAGTCCCTGAAGCTGCCGCTACAACGCATCCATCTGTAGTACAGGCCGTGGGCGAGCTTGTCAAAGATTGTGGAGGGAAAATTATTATTGGGGATAGTCCAGCGGTAGGGAGCTGGAGTAACGTTACTAAAAAAACCGGGATGTTCGGAGTTGCCGATAGGCTGGGAGCCAGGCTTATTCATTTTGATAAACCTGTTCAGATAAAGAAAAATGAAAAACATTTGTTTAAATTATTAAAAATTTCAAAGGATGTTCAGGAAGCGGATGTGATCATCAATCTTCCCAAATTAAAAACCCACACGCAAATGTATCTGACCCTTGGTGTAAAAAATATGTTTGGCTGTGTGGTCGGCAAAAAAAAACCGCAACTTCATATGGAAGCAGGAAAAGACTCCCGTCAATTTGCCAGAATGATTGTGGAAATTTACGGCTCAGTAGCTCCTGCTCTTACTATTATAGACGGTATTATCGGAATGGAAGGGAATGGGCCGGGAAGCGGAGATCCAAAACCGATAGGGCTTATACTGGCTTCCAGTGACGCGGTTGCTATGGATAGAATAATTTGTGAAATCATAGGGGCCCAACCGGAAAAGCTGTTTACTCTCGCCGCTGCAAAAGAATTGGGATACGGGAATGTGGAGTTAAATGAAATTGAGGTGAGAGGTGAAGACCTAAAAAATGTAAAAGTGGATTCCTTTAAGTTTCCTTCCTTGACCAGCGCGGAATTTGGTCCTCCTTTTTTGAGAAAACTTATTAAAGAGCTTGTAACCTCAAAACCAAAAGAAAACCGTAATCAATGTACCTTATGCAGTTTTTGCATAGATGTTTGTCCTCCAAAAATAATCCAAAAAAATGGGGAAAGATTAAACTTTAACTACGATGATTGTATTCGCTGTTACTGTTGCATCGAAGTATGCCCGGAAGGGGCCATGAAAGTAAAACAAGGACTGATAACAAGGTTCCTAAATTGATGATTTGAAAGTGTTTAGCGAGCGAATCCCTCGCAGCTTTGCTGCAGGAAGCTTCAATCCTCCCTTCAACAAGCTACAAAGAAACGCGCTTGCTAACATTTTCAAATAGTAGGATAATATCATTATGCGCATTGCGAAAACAATAACAGTGCTTTTTATATTGCTGGTAATTCCTGTTTCTTTATTTGCTCAAAGTAAAGAAGATCTAAAAAAGGCTGTTTCTTACTACAATAAAGGCAATTATTCAGAAGCGATTAAGCTTTTTGATCCTTATCTTGAAAAAAAATCTGACCAGAAGGTTTATTATTTAAAAGGTTATGCGCTTTACAAAATGAGCAAATTTAATGAGTCGCGGGATAGTTTCAAGGAAGCGTATGCACTTGGTCCAATTCCTTTAATTGCTCAAGATAAGGATGACTTTATAAAAGGTAAAGATGCTTTAATGAAAAACGAAGATAATTTAATAAAAAGCGAAGATGGTTTAATAAAAAATAAAGATGACTTAATAAAAGCGATTTCTTATTTTAATAAAGGCAATTACTCAGAAGCGGTCAGACTTTTTGATCCTTATCTTGAAAAAGAGCCTGACCCTAAGGTTTATTTTTTAAAAGGTTATGCGCTTTACAAAATGAGCAATTTTAATGAGTCGCTGGATAGTTTCAAGGAAGCGTATGCAATTAATCCGGGAGTCAAAGTGAGTAAAGCAACAGATATTCTACTTCCTCCTGATAAATCCAATGAATCTTCAATTCACGATTAAATGGTTGTCAATTGTTCCAGCCTTTTTGCATTAAAAATTGAATTTATCCGGATTTTCCTCGATAAGTTTTGAAAAAGCTCTATCCTCTCTGAACTTGGTAATTAATTCAGCATTAAGACCAAACGCTTTGTTTAAAATATCGATAGCCTTAAGCTCATTTCCGTTTAGATAATACGCTTTTGCCTGGTTGTATTGCAGGTTGACATCATTAGGTTTAACTTTTAACGCTTTAGCATAGTTTACAATCGCGTCATTGAATTTTTTTTGTTTCCTCAAGGCGATGCCCAATTGGTTATAGATGTGAATGTTATTTTCGTTCATGCCTATAGCTGAATTAAACAAGTTCTCGGCTTCCTGGAACAGGTTATGCTTTAAGCAAAAGTCTCCCGCTGTGAGGTAAAGAGATGTTTGTTTTGGATGGACCTTTATGGCTTGCACATATACATTTAATGCTTCTTTTGGAAGTTCCTGCGCCGCATAATTTTCAGCAAGACCGAGATAATTCTTGAGAAATTTATTGCTATGTTCAATTCCTTTTTCGAAATACGATTGGGCATTTTGGTAGTCTCCCTCTTTTTGAGAGAGGACCCCAATGTTGTAACATACCGGTAGATTATTCGGTTCATATTCCAGCACTTTCATGTAATTTTTTTTAGCCTCGGCTATATCGCCCAATTGTTCATAAGCCGTCCCGAGCCCCTGGTATGCTCTCGGGAAGTTAGCTTCAATTTCGATGATATGCTTAAAAATCTGAATTGCCTGGTCGACATTTCCCATCTCTAATAAAGTATTGGCCTTTTCGGATAGTATATTCACATTATTGTTGCTAATTTTAAGAGCTTCGTTGTACATAGCGATAGCGCTTTCAAAGTCGCCCATATCCCGCAACTTATTTGCTTTTGAGATGAGTTGGGTTTCTTTTCTAACCGTAAAGGTTTCTTCCGTTTTTTTAAAAACTTCTACCAACTTGTTTGCTAATGAAACTTGATTGCAGGGAAGGACCAGCAATTGTGAAACTCCTGCTTTAAGGGCAGTGACAATTTCATTTTTTTCATAAGAGTTCTCTATGAAAATAAAAGGAATTAACTCGTGAATATTGGCTTTGAGAAGCATCTCCTTTACAACATTAAATAACTGTAAACCGGTTTGAGATGATGTGCGGACGTCCAGGATTTTTTGATGGCAAATGATTAGATCGATACTTTCAATATCTTTTTTTAAATTTTTAGAAATTTCATGAGGGGAATTAGTGACTTTTACATTTTGATCCAGACCAAGGGTCAGAAGGTGAGCTTTAATCTGTTCACGAACATTGAAATCCCCGCTGACAATAAAAATTTTTTTGTTTGTCAAAGTGGAAACTTTATCTCTGGCCTGCTTTAATTGCTGCTGCTGTTGCAGGATATCATGGACCTCATCATGGTGATTCTTTTCCATCAGGTTTCCAATCGTTTAATACAACATCTATTCTTGGAACAATTTACCGCTACAATTAAGGAAAGATAACCCGTAACTTGCTGTTTATTTTAGCACAATCATGGGTCTAAAGGAAATCCCGGTAAATTTTTAGCTCCCTGGAATTTGCGGCGTGTAAATAATGTAAAGTAAAAGGTAGGTGATGGTGCTCGTAATGAGAAGAAGAAGGTACATTATCATGGTTAATTTTCCTAAAAGCCTGTGTCTTGTTGCTCCATTCGACAAGACTTTTTCCATAATTTTTTCAAAAGCAAAGACCAGAATAACAATCAGAAATCCAACCAAATAGACTATATAACACCTGAAGGAACTGCACCTGATAAAAGCTAACAATCCCAAAAGTGCGAGGATAGATAAGAATGTTATATAAAAATTTTTCATTTTTACATGAAGAGCTTCTTCTTTAAGAAACCTTTTTCCGTTTTCTTTAACAGAAGCCCTGAAACCAAGGACTATCAAATAAATTGCTATTACAATACCAAAAGTGACGAGGACAATATGGACAGTTAAAGTGGGAGTGAAAATCTTGTCATATACCCAATCGGGTCCACCAAAACCAGATCTCCCCTCTAAAGCAAGCACCCCAAGGCTGCGGAACGAATAATAGGTTGTAAAGTAAGCAAGCATTGTTACCATGCCCCAGAGAGTCAGACCATGGTGCGCATTCCCTTTATGCTTCTTTGCCTGATACCAGCCAAAGAGAAAAAGCGCTGTGAATAAAACGGCCGAAAGATAGCTCACATCCGCACCGATGGTTCCATGCGTTCCTAAAAAACCCGGTTTTGCGAGAAATTCTTTCATTTTTTGCCTTCTGCCCTGATGGGACAAACAGGATGGTCAGGAAAAGTCATAATCGTGAAAATCTCAGTTCCTCAGCGTCCTCATATTACCAACTAAACTTTTTTCTTAATCAAAAGTCTGTAATGTCCGGTGTCAGTTTTTTCCTTTTCTAAAATTTCTTGACCATCATTCTTCAAGCTGTTTGGGACATTTTTAATCGGCTCACCGTCATCAAGGAATAGTTCAAGAAAAGCACCGGTTTCCATTGTCTCAAGCTTAAGCTTTGCCTTTACATAATTAAAAGGGCACTTGACCCCCTTTAAATCTAACAGAAGGGAGTCGGCTTTTACTCCGGTCTTTGTAATTTTTTCTTCCTCTTGCTCGACTTTTTCCGTTTTAAACTGAAGGGAGTCGTCCATTGAATTATATAAATCGGCAACAGCATGGGTCAATTCTTTTATATTCGCATAATTTTTTTTCAACGCTTCGTCTTTCAAATCACCGTTTTTATATTCTGTTGCCATGTACATCAGCTTACGAAACTTTTTGTCCACTAATTTTGTATTAATAAACAGGTCTTCAAAAAATTCAAATGCCTCAATATCATTTTTTGCTTCCACTCCTCTCGTAACCAGTAGGGCATGGGATGAATGGTTAATGGCCTGATAGAGTTCTTTAGCAGGGTTGTCACCATTATTCAAAGTTTCTTCCGCCCTGTTCATAGCGCGCTTCGCCTCTTTAAGGCCAACTTCCATCATATCAAACACACCTGCCCCGCACTCTCCTTCCCCGCGTCCCTCAAGGGAAAACTCCTCGTCCGCGCTCCAGTCAATATAATAGTCTTTATTCTCTTTGTAAGAGGGAATGGATTTTTTTTCATCAATAAGTTTTTTCAAAACGGATTTACCTTTTTTTTCAATATATTCATAAAAATCCGGGTTCCGGCCATTTGACGTGTAGTCTTTAAGAAACCCTGAAATAATTGAAGGTATATCTTTAGAAGGAGCCATTCCGATATTCTCTCCCAGAGTAGTTTTTCCTTCTTCAACCCTTCCGCCCAAAGTGATGATGTAATTAGGCATCATTTTCTCACCAACTCTCCGGGCTGCCCCGAGAAAACCGATTTGCCCGATGGGGTCCTGACCGCAGGCGTTAGGGCATCCACTGATTTTAATATTGACGTTATTGATGGATTGTACCTTCTCGCCATTGCTTCTTAATTCTTTGCTCAAAGCGCTTGCCAGTCCTCTCGATAAACATATTCCTAACCTGCAGGTGGAAGCGCCGGCACAGCAGGTAATATTTTCTATTGTTTTTGCTCCGGGTTTGTTAAGACCAATCTCCTTCAGTTTGTCGTAAAGAATTTTTAGTTCAGACTTATGTATCCATCTGAAGGCAAGGTTCTGGTCATGTGTTGATCGAATGGTGCCTTCCCTGAAATTGTCTGCCACACCTGCCAGCTTTTTCAATTGCTCCGCGGAAATATCCCCTAATTCAAGAAAAACCTTTACGTAATAAAAATCGTTTTGTTTCTGGGGAAACACGTTCTGTAAAAGCCACCTGTTGTATGTGTCATCTTCACCACTATTGTCAGTTACAGCGGCAGATGGCGTTAAAGCCTCTGAAGGTACACTGATTTCTCTAACGTCAAGCTTCACTCCTCCCTCTTTTTTCAGTTCTTTCAGTTCATCCCTGTATAGTTTAACAAACTCATCGTGCCCAATCTTTTCAAACAAAAACCTTAGTCTTGCTTTGTGTTTATTTTTTCGGTTTCCATGTTTATCAAAGACTCGTTTAATTGCTTCAGCAGTAATTCCAACATCATTTAGCGAAATAAAATCTTCCAGTTTTTCCGCTACTTTTGATTTTGCTCCCATACCGCCTGCCACATATACCCTGAACCCGTATTCAGTTTTTCCATTTAAAGATCTTTCCGCTGCAATGAATCCGATATCATTCACAGTTGCATTGGAGCAATCATCACTACAGCCGGAAAACGATATCTTAAATTTCCGGGGGAGGGTATAGGACTTCGGGTCTTTGATAAGATGTTCCGTAAGCGCTATAGCATAGGGCGACACATTAAAAAGTTCACATTTGCAAATACCCGCTTCATAGCAGGCCGTAATGTTTCTAACCGTATTTCCCCCTCCGCCTTTGGTTGTCAGTCCCACCTTTAACAGTTCAAACATGACTTCCGGTGTGTCTTCCAGTTTCACCCAGTGCAATTGTACATCCTGACGGGTCGTTATATGCAGGATACCGTTTCCGTATTTATTGCTTAATTCCGATGCCTTTTCCATTTGAACAGGAGTTATGCCGCCTGCCGGTATTCTTATTCTCATCATAAAGGTATCATTTGTTCGTTGTTCATAAATACCCCGAGGAACTCTCTTACCCCGGAATTGTGTGGGGTGCATTCCTCCTTTTAAAAAACTCACAATTTCGGATTTGTATGCCTCAATATCCTTTTTCAGATCTTCAGGCAAATTATAAAAACTTTTCATTTGATTTAACTCAATCTGCTGCTTTTAGCAGCTAGTAAAAGGCTGTCTGCCAATAATTATTTCGTTTGAGCAATCACAGATATCTGAAAGATGATTGCTGATAGCCTATAAACCACCAGTATCAGTCAATTCCAACCGCAAGTCAAGCGCGTCAAGGGAATAGAAGATTTAAACAGTACAGAAAATCTTTTGTTTTTAGCAGCAGCTATAGCATTGAAATGTTCACAGCTTAGCGAAGCCGCAACCAAAATAGGTGCTAAATAGAGTGTTAATTTTCTAAATCCTTTCTGAAAAATCCGAAATTAGAACATAGAAATTTTGGTAAAAATCGACCAAGATTCGCCCAATGAAGAAATCAAGTAAAGGCTTGAATTCGAAACAAATTAGAATTACAAAATTTCTAATGCTCAAAACTCAAAAGCTTTCCATCCAAATAAGGCTAGCTCAGGTTGCTTTTAATTTTGGGAATTTGAATTTCGATATTGCTTCGAATTTTTGGTAAAAAGCAATCAAGATTCGCCCTTTGATGTTTTTCCGAGAAGACTTGAATTCGGGTTTCGATATTCGAGTTTATATTTCAATAGCTTGCACAAAACGTTGCTAAATTAAAACAACGTTTTGAAGATTAGCAGTACAATGTGTGCGGTACTATCTTAAAAAAGAAAAATTAGCAATCAAAATTATAGTGGTTTTTGACTTGCCTCATAATCAGGCAGATCATTCTTTTTTTGCTCGAATTATGAGCATTGAAATTAGGCACCTCTGTTAACGCATACGCATAAATATCATTTAATTCAACTAGTTATATGTTTCAAGTAAAATGGCATTCCTATTGCAGATTACCCCGGATATAAATCGTAAAATTACAAATATTTAAAAAGGAAAGGAGGAAACAGAGTGATTAAAATCGACGCAATTATAAAACCATTTAAGCTTGATGCTGTAAAAGACAAACTTAATGAAATCGGAGTAACAGGAATCACAGTTAGTGAGGTGAAAGGATTTGGGAGACAAAAGGGGCATACAGAATTATACAGAGGTGCTGAATATAAAGTAGATTTTTTGCCAAAAGTAAAATTGGAAATTATAGTCTCTAAAGAAATGGAAGACCAGGTAGTAAACGCAATAACCCAAACAGCACAAACCGGTAAAATCGGAGATGGAAAAATATTTATTACCGACCTTAAAGACGTTATAAGGATCAGGACCGGCGATAAAGGGAAAGAAGCAATTTAATGCGGGCGGTTTACAGTCAACTGTCGGCTGTCAGGGTATTATCGACTAAAAAATCTTATCTTTAATTTATTTCTGACTATGAGGAGGATGCAATGAAGCACAGAAAAATAAGTTTTGTTTTATTAATTGTTTTGAGTTTTTTCATGTTGTCCGGTATTGTTTGGGCTGAAGAAGCGCCGAAACTTGATTCCGGAGATACAGCCTGGATGTTGACTTCCACTGTCCTTGTATTGTTCATGACCATCCCCGGTTTGTCGCTGTTTTATGCCGGGCTGGTGCGTAGCAAGAATGTGTTATCGGTCATGATGCAATGTTTTGCCATCACTGCTCTGATGACAATCTTGTGGACTCTTTTTGGTTACAGCATTGCTTTTGGTGATGGTGGCGCCCTTTGGGGCGGTATGGGTAAGGCATTTCTTAAAGGTATAGGGGTAGACACTTTGAGTGGCACGATCCCTGAGACAGTGTTTGTCTGCTTTCAGATGACCTTTGCTATAATCACACCTGCGCTGATTGTAGGAGCTTTTGCCGAGCGCATGAAGTTTTCTGCTGTTATGATTTTCATGAGCTTATGGATGCTCATCGTTTATGCCCCGATTTGCCACTGGGTATGGGGTGGAGGCTGGCTTGGTAGCTGGGGTGTGCTGGATTTTGCCGGTGGCACTGTGGTGCATATCAATGCCGGTATTGCAGCCCTGGTTCTCTGTCTTGTTCTTGGAAAGCGGAAAGGTTTTCCGGATACGGCAATGCCGCCTCATAATCTTGTTTTTACCGTGGTTGGCGCCTCTATGTTGTGGGTCGGCTGGTTTGGTTTTAATGCGGGTAGTGAATTGGCGGCTGATGGCGTTGCCGGTATGGCGATGGCTGTGACTCAGATTGCTACTGCTGCTGCGGCTTTGGCCTGGATGTTCGCGGAATGGATGAGCCATGGCAAACCCAGCGCGTTGGGAATCGCTACAGGCGCTGTAGCAGGCCTGGTTGCAATTACACCTGCATCAGGTTCAGTCGGTCCCATGGGAGCTATCGCCATTGGCGTTGCGTCCGGCGCGGGATGCTTTTTCGCCGCCACCACTATGAAACGTGCGTTGGGTTATGACGATTCCCTGGATGCCTTTGGGGTACATGGAATAGGTGGTATCATCGGTGCGCTGCTAACAGGTATCTTCTCAGCTCAATCTCTGGGAGGGAGTGGCCTTGGGGGTGACAACTCGGGAATCGCCAGTCAATTAGTAGCCCAATCTGTTGGTGTGGTCGCAACTATCATTTACTCAGGTATTGGAAGTTTTATTATCTTGAAGATCACGGATGCTATTGTCGGTCTAAGGGTATCAGAAGAAGAAGAGCTTACCGGTCTGGACATCAGCCTGCATGACGAAAGAGGCTATAATTTATAAACCTATATCGTTTTAGTTTTGATAACTCAACCTGTAAAAGGTCGAAGTTAAAGACACCGCCTTGCTTGGCGGAGTCTGAAAATTGGGACACACCATAAAGGTGTGTCCCATGTTTTTGTTAATAAAGCGGCAATACCACAATCAAAATTCTTCCTTTACAAGAATTATCGATTATGGTAGCATCTGGCATTTTATTAACAGTCAACTAATAATTGATAACATTTTTTATAGGAGGGAAAACTTGTTATGACACCAAAAGAGGTATTGGCATTTGCGAAAAAAAATAAGGCTGTCATGCTTGACGTCAGGTTTATGGATTTTCTTGGGTTGTGGCAGCACTTCTCAGTCCCTGTTTCTGAATTGGATGAAGGGGTTTTTGAGGATGGATACGGATTTGACGGTTCCAGCATCAGAGGCTGGCAGCCCATTCACGCCAGCGACATGCTGGTTATTCCTGATCCAACTACAGCTGTTATGGATCCCTTTACAGCGCACCCGACCCTTACCATGATCTGCAATATTGTAGACCCTATCACCAAGGAAAAATACTCGAGAGACCCTAGGAATATTTCCCAGAAGGCTGAAGCATATCTGAAATCTACGGGGATTGCAGATACAGCGTTTTTTGGTCCTGAGGCTGAGTTTTTTATTTTTGATGATGTACGATTTGACTCTGCAGAGCAGCACAGCTTTTATCATGTAGATTCTGTAGAAGCTCACTGGAACACAGGCCGTGACGAAAAGCCGAACCTGGGATATAAACCAAGATATAAAGAAGGTTATTTCCCCTGTCCTCCTTTTGACACTTTACAGGATATTCGGACAGAAATGGTTCTGGTTATGGAACAGATTGGAATGAGCGTAGAGTGCCAGCATCACGAGGTTGCGACAGCCGGTCAGGGAGAAATAGATATGAAATTTTCCCCCCTCACAAAAATGGGGGACAGCCTGATGTGGTATAAACACATTGTTAAAAATGTGGCGAAAAGACATAATAAAACAGTTACATTTATGCCAAAGCCGGTCTGGAATGACAATGGCTCAGGAATGCACACCCACCAGAGTCTATGGAAAGGAGACAAACCTCTTTTTGCCGGGAGTAAATATGGAGGTTTAAGTGATATGGCTTTGCATTATATCGGTGGTGTTTTAAAGCATGCCGCAGCATTATGTGCTTTTAGTAATCCAACAACCAACTCATACAAAAGGTTGGTACCCGGTTTTGAAGCTCCGGTTAACCTGGCTTATTCCAGTCGAAACAGGAGCGCCTGCGTTAGAATACCGATGTATTCTCCAAGTCCAAAAGCCAAGAGGGCGGAATTAAGATTTCCCGATCCTTCCTGTAACGGATATATGGCGTTTTCCGCTATGCTTATGGCCGGGCTTGATGGAATTGAAAATAAAATCGATCCGGGAGAACCCTTGGATAAAGATATCTACGCGCTCGGACCTGAAGAATTAGCCGCTGTTCCAAAAGTTCCGGGATCTTTAAATGAAGCACTCAATGCCCTGGAAGAAAATCATGAATTTTTATTAAAGGGAGATGTCTTCACTCAGGACGCTATCGACATGTGGCTGGAATATAAAAGAGAAAATGAAATTAATGCGATGGCATTAAGACCGCATCCGTTTGAATTTGAGCTTTATTACGACGTATAAAATTTAAGCGCTAAATAATAGAAAGTTAAAAGCCCCCTGATGTTCAGGGGGCTTTTTTTTGCTTCGCCCCGCTAAGAGTGGCTTCGCAAATTTTTTAGCTTCTCGATTACTTCAATAGGACGTCAAGATGTTTAAACAATGTTTTTTCTCGCAGAGACGCTAAGTCGCAGAGAATAACGAACACACATCAGGTTTCTTTCCGTCTTCGCGCTTTTGCGAGAGATTTTTTGGGCAGCTTATTCTTCGCAGTCCAGTTTTATCATCTTATGAAAATTAAGCAATAACTTAGATAGTTATTGACGTAAGCGTACAGATTTGCCATATTAAGCACTTTCCTGGCGATTTAAAATGGATATAATTTGACTAAAAAGACTCGCATGACGTAACAAAGTAGGTCCTCCTTTTATGGGTAATTATTCTTTTCTGAAAAAAACAATGCCTTATGAGGAGGAAATTGCCAACTTATTTTTATATTCGTTTTTGGAAAAGAGTGGGTTTAAGTATGCCTTGAAAACTGAAATACGGCTATAGCTCTTCTTCATAAAATTACTTTATTATTCAATCATTTAAACAAACAAAAAGAGTTTTTATCAATTCATATATTAAGCGTCATATAATATCTTCCGGTAGTTTTTTTGTCAGCAATAAGAGCAATGCATCTCTAGATGCCTATCTTGGTACGTGTGTGGGTGTAGCCATATATGACCGTTCGGCCAATGTGGGCGGATTGCTGCACATTCTCCTTCCAGAACCTACCTCATTCAGCATCTTCGGTAAGCCTGAGAATTATGCTTTAACAGGTATGCCGATTTTTATGGATGCATTAATTAAAAAAGGCGCAAGCGTTGATAATATGGAAGTCGTTGTCGCAGGAGGCGCCTTGGTAGGGCCTATTTCAAAACAGGACCTCAATCTGGATATTGGCGGGCGAACCCTTGAGATAGTGGAAAGGATTCTAGGTGAAAGCGGAATCTCTCTCCGGGTCAGCGAGACAGGAGGCTATTTTAGCAGTCGATTAAGCTTGAATTTGAATAACTGGGAATGCCTGATTGAGCCATTTAGCATTCTCGATGAATCAGTTCAAGGTGAATTCAGGAAACCTTCACTTGAAGAGCTGAAAAGTTCCATGGAAAGCGTACGTCCCATCCCTCAGATCGCTCTTAAAATTATTCGCATGCTTCAGGACGATATGCTCAGTATGAAAGATATAGCAAAAGAGATTAGGCAGGACCAGGTTATCAGCGCCAGAGTTCTCCGCTTCTGTAATTCTACATTTTATCACCGGAGCAGTAAGATCGATTCAATTGACAGGGCTCTGGTTATACTCGGTGGTAAGACGCTTCTTCAACTGGTTGTATCTGCCTGTCTCGAAGATTTTTTTGCTCAGGACAAAGAGGGATACTCCCTCTGCAAGGGAGGTGTCTTTAACCACGCATTAGGAACAGCAATGATAAGCGAGCAGCTTGCAAATCTTACCGGGAAGGTTTCAGGTGATGTTGCATATACTGCGGGTCTGCTGCATGATATCGGAAAAGTTGCACTTGACCAATTTATGAATAAGGCTTTTCCACTATTTTATCGCAGGACACAGGAGTTAAATGAAAATCTCATAAAAGTGGAAAGTGAAGTATTTGGGATTGCACATACTGAAGCAGGGAGTGTTTTAGCAAAGCAATGGTCTTTGCCTGATAGATTGAAAGATGTAATTATGAATCATCATAATCCGGAACAGGCATCTGTTGATCTGGATTTGGCTCATCTTGTTTATCTTGCAGATCTACTTATGTCCAGATTTCTTGTAGGTCAGGAGTTGGAGAGGTTGAATACAGATTTATTGAAATCACGCCTGAAAAGGGTCGGCCTAAAACCTGAGCAGTTTCAGCTTGTTATAGAAAGTATACCTGAGCAACTGTTTTCTCTCCCTATCTCAACTCTAAATCAACCCCAAAATATTCGTGGATAAGAATGTCCCGCATACCGGTAATATCTTTCCAGGATATTTCAGCGTAGTTTTTTTTTACATCTTTTGAAATATTTTTGATTACCTCTCCAATATTTTTGACCCTTTTTTTACAACAAAAGATGTTGGAAAGGGAACCGGTCTTGGCCTTTCGGTCTGCCGCAGGATTATTGAACAACATCACGGAACTATTATAGCCATATCCATTTCAGGTAAAGGGGCCATATATACAATCAAACTGCCTATGTATCCGTAGATAGAAGAGAGGCGAGAGAAAAGCGGTAAAAAAATCATAGGTCGAATGCGTGAGGAGGATAGAAAGTCTTTAAATTGAACATAACGCCCTTCGGGTGGATTTCTGCCTCCCGGCACGTCATTCCCGCATGATTTTATCGGGAATCCAGAAGTCATCTTGAAGTAATCGTGTGGCAAAAATATAAAAAAAGAAGGCCCTGTCCTTCCCCATGTTAAAAAACTAGAAAAGGACAGGGCTTTAAGAGGAGGCTTGTTTGTCTCTTGTTACAATTTAAAACGAGTAGGTCATTTCAAAGGCAAAAGTATCATTATTATCAGTCACACTGCCATCTGACTTTGTAAAAACATCTTTATCGGAAGAATCATGGCGGTATTCAATAAGCGCTCCGAACCCTTCACCAATTACAAATGTGGGAGCAATGGTAATGGCCTGCTGCGTATTATTGGCTGTTCCTAATCGAGCGCCATCTTCATCGTCAAAATAATCATACCTGACTGTAATTCCACCCCAGTCGGAATAATCATAATGGCCCATTACGAGAAAACCAAACCAGTCAGCGTCTGTACCGGTTGTTGAGGCCAGGTCCTCATTTCCAAAGTTAAATTCCAATCCGACAGTTAAATTAGGTATCATGGTTATGGTACCATCAACATCAAAAACCGTCATGTTTTCTCCGGCTACCGCGCTGTCATCTCCTGTAATAGCTGAAAAACCTACATTAACATCTTTCATAGGGGTTATACCGATTCTGCCGCCAAATGATTTATTTTTGTTTGTATCCGGATTATTGTCCCAGCCATTTACAACATAAGCGCTGATATCAATCATATCGCCAAGAGCTCCGGATGCCATAAGTCCTGTCAGGTTAGTTGGCAAGCCATTATCAAATACGAGGGCATGGGAAAACTGATACATATCAGGAGCATCTAATAGCTCAAACCCAATTGGAGCGTTAAATTTTCCAAAAGTGAATGTAACCCCACTTCCGACAGGCGCTGTCAGGGTTAAATAACCCTGTTCTATAGAGTCGTCGCCACCCGATCCGGCACAAGATGCTTGGCTTCCGCTTGGGCAATGCTGTAAATCTAATCGCACAGATGCCCAATCTTTGATTTCTTTTTCAATGTCAATTTCAACCTGGTCCAGTCCGAAGGTATTTGAATCCGCGTTATCATCCACAAAATAACTCGCATCTACAAACCCGCTCACATCAAATCCTAAAGCCTCAGCGGCATTTGCTTTGCCATAGCTTATTGAAAGCGTAAAAACTATTAATGCCAAACCATATATCATTTTCCTCATTCAATACTCCTCCCTCTTAAATTAAATTACAAAATTATTGACGTGTTTAAGATTCCTAAAAGCAAATGTTATCCTATCACCCCCTTCTATAGATATATTAAACCAACTACTTTAGTTTATTAAGAAATCGATTTTTATAAGTCGTAATTATAAAATAAGCAATAATTCTAAAATAAAAATTAGGCCATTACAACTATAATTTCAATGTCAAGATTCCTCGGTTGATTGGCCTGTGCTGAACAAAGAGAAATACTTCCTTCAACTTTGCTCAGGACACGTTTCTCAGAATTACATATTGGCAGAAATCTCATTCTGAGCGAAGCAAAGAATCTCCAAAATTGACTCAGGAAAAACTCCACAAGAAATCTAACTTAACATTACTACCAAAGTTCAAGATCTAAAATGCAACTTATATACCAGGCTTTTAAAATAGTTGTAAGAATTTATTGTGTTGATAATAAAGGACTTATATCTTAAAAAATTTTTTGGATAGTCTTCTCAACAGGTGTGTCATTCTTTGCTGCTACAATATTAAGCATGGAAGACTATTTCTGCTTAAAACTTAGGCAAATTCAAATTGAACTTTCTATTTATAAAAATTAGCCTCTTCTCCCTACAAAAACATTTTCCGCATACAATTCAAACATTTGAATATTATTTTTAACTTCTTCCTTTTTTTTGGCACGACATTTGTATTCGGTTAGAAACTGGATTGTTTTGCGCAAATTAATATGAAGGAGTTATTTTGAAAACAATTAAAACTACGTGTTTACTTATTGCGGATGATCAGAGTTTTTCAAGAGACGCTTTAAAAGGCGCGCTAATTGAAAAAGGTTTTGATGTGGCGGGGGAAGCTGCTACCGGTAAAGAAGTCATTGAATTAAACAAAAAATTGAAACCGGATTTGATATTTATGGATGTAAAAATGCCTGAATTAAACGGGATTGAAGCATCTCATGAGATTAACTCTAACAACCCGGTTCCGATAATACTTTTAACTGTCAAAGATGACCGCAATACCATAGAAAAAGCCAAATCAGCAGGAGTAATGGCATATCTTGTTAAACCTTTTAATAAAAAAGAACTGGTCCCCAATATAGAGATTGCCATTAAACGTTTTCAGGAGTTTAAAAAAATGAAAAATGAGAACGCTGATTTAAAAGCAAAGCTAAATGCGAGAAAAACTATAGAAAAAGCAAAAGGAATTCTAATGGAAAAGCTAAATGTAAAAGAGCAGGAGGCGTTTAGAAAGATTCAAACGACAGCAATGGATAAGCATACATCAATGAAAGCAATTGCAGAGAGTATCATTATGACGGCTGATTTATAATTTTCCCAAAACCCTGTTCAATGAAGACCAGGTAGTTGAAGAAAAGCAAAGGCGCTTTTAATTTGGACCCACTTGAGTGGAGCAATAAAAGCGTCTTTTTTATTTGAAGGAGTTTTTTAATTTCCATCTAAAAAGGTATTCATAGAATGAAAATAATATTGTTCATATTTTTAAGTTTATTTCTTGTGCCGCATGATAGCTTTGCCGCAAGACTTCTTACTTCTGAGGACGTTCAGAGAAATCTGAATATAGTCTGGATTATTTTAGCGGCGATCCTTATTTTTTTGATGAAGGCAGGATTCGCAATGGTGGAGATTGGATTTACCCGTTCAAAAAACGCGGTAAATGCTCTCATGAAAAATTTTATTGATTTTGCCATAAGCGCCGTAACGTTTTGGGCAATTGGTTTTGGGTTGATGTTCGGCACAACCAATGGGATTTTCGGCACAGATGGGTTCTATCTCCAGGACTACATAAAAAATCTTGATCCGTGGCTTTTCGCTTTTTGGATGTTCCAGGTCGTTTTTGTTTCTTCAACCGCCGCGATTGTTTCCGGAGCTATGGCCGAACGTACCCGGTTTGTTGCCAGCCTTATGTTTACTTTACTGCTGACTGCTTTTATTTACCCGATTTTTGGAAGCTGGGTTTGGGGTGGTCTCTACCATGGAAGTGGCTGGTTGGAAAGAATGGGATTTATTGATTTTGCCGGCTCTACTGTGATCCATGCCATAGGAGGTTGGGCAGGACTTGCCGGAACGATTGTTCTCGGACCCAGACTTGGAAAATTCAGTGAGAAAGGGTTGTTGAAACCTATCCTTGGGCATAACCTCCCTCTCGCGGCTCTTGGTACTTTGATTTTGTGGTTTGGCTGGTATGGGTTTAACGCGGGAAACACATTGGAAGGCAATGAAAGAATAGGGCTAATTATCATCAACACCACACTTGCTGGAGCGGCTGGAGCGCTTACGGGGATGATAACTATATGGCTTATTGCGGGAAAACCGGATGCAGGTATGACTCTTAATGGAGCATTAGCCGGGCTGGTTGGAATTACCGCTGGCTGCGCTCATGTGTCTCCATTTTGGGCTATTGTTATCGGTGTTGTCGCTGGGAGCCTGGTTGTCTTTTCCGTTAAATTTTTTGACAGACTGAAGGTTGACGATCCCGTAGGTGCTATCTCTGTGCATGGGGTTTGTGGTGTATGGGGAACTTTAGCGGTTGGTCTCTTTAAAACCGGAGAATTATTTAATTTAAAAAATCTCAGCGTACAATTTTTAGGCTCTGCAGTGGCCTTTTTTTGGTCATTTTTTGTGGCGTATGCGTTTTTTAAATTCATCGATTATGTAGTGGGGCTTAGGGTTTCTGCTGAGGAAGAGTTTCGAGGGTTGGACTATTCAGAACATGCGGCTGGAGCTTACCCGGATTTTCACGTTACCTCTATTAACTAAAGGATTTTTTGGATATCTAAATGAAATTATCAAAAGAGACAATAGTCCGCAAGCTCCCTACACCTGCTGTCAGGAAACAGATTGTAATAACAATCCTGGTAACGGTTTTTATTTTAATTGCTTTTTATAGTTTTTCATCAGTCTCTTATTATTATTCATCGACAAATCATTTTTGTTCGACTAAGTGCCATGAAATGGTGCAGCCCTATCAGGAATATCTTCTATCAAGTCACTATGATAGCAGAAAAGGTGTAGTAGCGGATTGCGCTGATTGCCACTTGCCGCCTGGCCTGGTAGATAAATGGTATGTAAAAACAAAACAGGGAGTACATGACTCCCTGGTTCATATTTTTGGCGATCCGGAAAATCTGGATCACGTTGCGCTTAAAATTTCTGCCAGAAAAAATATTCATTCTGGTTCGTGCATGAAGTGTCATAAAAACCTGTTTCCCTCGGACTTGCCCCGGGGAGGCTTCAAGGCTCATAAAGCGTTTGAAAATCAGGAAGCGAATAGTTGTGTGGATTGCCATGTAAATCTGGTGCATGTTACTCCCAGTTGAATAGAGATTACGGATTTTGAAAACAATATCCGAAATCAGAAACGCAAAAATCTGAAATCTTTAAATTGGAGATTATTAAAATGAAAAACAATTTCTGTAAAAAAAGTAATTTTGCGGAAAGCCTTCCGCAATTCTCAATTTTAGCTGCATTATTCCTCTGCTTATTTGCTTTCAGTCTATTTTCACAAGTGGCTTATGCCGCAAGAAAGGGAGATGAAAGAGAAATTGCAAAAAAATGCATCCTTTGCCATGAGAAAGTGTCTCCGGGAATAGTAAACGACTGGGAAAAAAGTAACCATGCCCACGGCGATGTTACCTGTATTGACTGCCACCGCGCTGATCCGACAGACTCAGATGCATGGAACCACGAAGGCAGTTATATTTCCACGATCGTCAGCCCCAGGGACTGCTCCAAGTGTCATCCCAAAGCAGTGAAAGAGTTTGCTGATTCCAAACATTCAAGGGCCTCTACCTTTTTAAGATCTGAATCAGGAGACAGGGACAAGGATAATGTGCTGGCCTATGAAATCGAAGGCGCTGAAGCTGCAGTTGTGGGGTGCGAGAAATGCCACGGTAATGTTGTAAAAGTTAAAAACGGAAAATTTGAGCCAGGTACTTGGCCAAACGGTGGAATTGGTAGGGTAAACCCTGATGGAAGCCGCGGGTCTTGCACTGCTTGCCATACCAGACATGTCTTTTCCGTTGCAGAAGCCAGGAAGCCGGAGACTTGCGGTACATGCCACATGGGGCCCGATCATCCGCATATAGAGATATATCTGGAGTCCAAGCATGGGGTCATTTATTCCAGCGAAAAAGAGAAGTGGAATTTTGATGCCCCTGGAAATTCTTGGGACGTTAAACATTTTCGAGCGCCTACCTGCGCGACATGCCACATGTCCGGCATTGGCAAACTTGAACCAACTCATGATGTTGGGAAGCGTCTTTCGTGGGTCTTAAGATCTCCTCTTTCCATTAAAACCAAAGGCTGGCAGGCTAAAAGAAAAGAAATGAAAGAAGTCTGCCTTTCCTGCCATTCAGATGGATGGGCGGAGGGATATTATTTTCAACTTGACAATGCGATAGCTCTTTATAATGAAGAATATTATAAGCCAGTTAAAAAGGCGTTGGATGAACTATACGAGCTCGGCATATTAACAAAAAAATCATTTGATGAAGAAATTGAATATACCTGGTTTGAATACTGGCACCATGAAGGAAGAAGAGCAAGGATGGGCGCCGCGATGATGGGGCCGGATTATGCCCAATGGCATGGTTTTTATGAACTGGCCAAACATCGCCTTAAACTTTTAAATAAGATAAAAAAAATGAAAAGCAAAAAATTGAACCATAAGGAATAACCTATGACACCGGCACTAAGCAGCGAAGAAGCTTACAAAAATGTTTTGAGAGGGTTGTGGAAAAATCGCAGGGGTACTTATGAGGAATGGGAAACCCTCATTCAGGAGCTCTCTCATTATGGGATGACTGAAGAGAAAGCGCGAGGGATAGAACCGGACGTAAAAAAATCTCTTGGGATTGACGTTCCCTGGTCTATTTTCGATAAACCCCGGATTGAAACTTCAAGAGAAAAGATTGCAAAACGTTTCTTTTTCTTTTCACTGAGCTTTTGCTTTTTTTTGGCCATGCTCTGGATTTACCAGAGAGTTGAACTGAAGGAAACTCAGGACATGTCCTCGACGTTTGACGAAACATCTTTAAAAGTAATCAAGCAAAGAAGTGATAAAGCGTTTCTGCCTTTTGACAAAATGGTGGAAATTAAAGGAGGAAACTTCTTAATGGGAAGCAGTGATGGTGACTTCGATGAAGAACCGGTCCACAGGGTCCATTTACTTCCTCTTCAGTTGTCCAGATATGAGGTGACATACCTTCAATTCCAGGAATTTATTAAAGAGAATCCTTATTGGATAAAAGGAAAACCGGGAATGAATGAAGTGGATTTGGATTATCTGAAAGACTGGAATGGAACTGACTACCCGAAAGGTAAGGATAACTTTCCTGTTGTTTATGTAAGCTGGCATGCTGCTTCAGCCTACGCTTACTGGGCCGGAAGACGGCTGCCGACAGAAGCTGAATGGGAGTATGCCGCAAGGGGAGGCTTGAAGGGAATGCCTTATCCGTGGGGAAAGTCATTAGAATTCTGGATAGCAAATGTGAAAACAAAGGGATTTATGAATATACCGAAACCTGTCGGTAATTATAGTATGAACGGTTTCGGAGTATTTGACATGGCAGGAAATATTAAAGAATGGACGTCCGATGGGTATTCACTTTATAGCATGTCAGAACAAAAATATCCCAGAATGACTACAAACCGGAGGTATAAAGTTATCCGAGGCGGATCGTGGAAAACCTTTGATAGAGACGCAAGAGTGTCGAAAAGGTGGAGGGAACGTCCGAATTATTGCGGGCCTGATATAGGTTTTCGCGTCGCAGCAGATATTCAAACTTAAAGCAAATGCAAAAAATGAGATTCTTCGGTCGCGGAGCCTGTGCTGAACAAAGAGAAGCACTCTATCAGAATGACACGCAGGAGGTTTTAGATTGTCATTCTGAGCGCCAGCGAAGAATCTCCTGGTTGTTGTTATAAAAATTATTAATCTTTATTTTTTTAGGAGGAGATGACAATGAAAAAAGAGGTCCAGAATTTAAATAGAGAGGAAAACACTATAAAAGAAGACGAAGTTCAAAAAACAGAAAAAGAAAAAATGGGAAAGATGAAAGCAATCGCGCCGGTTATTCTTTTTGCCGCGGGTTTGTATTTTTCATTCGGGACCAATGACGCGGAAAAATATTCTGTTGTTCAGAAATGGCCGTCCGGAAATCTGAAAGTAGTTACTACAGCGGGATTATACTGGGCAGGGCCTTTTTCAAAGATTACCGAGTTAAAAAGATCAAGCGTTGTTAAATTCTCCCAGGGTAAAGCTGGCGAAGAGACTATTGACGAATCAATCTTTGTTCGATTTAAAGATAACGGAACGGCCAGGATTAAAGGTGTAGTAAAATATCTTCTTCCCGATAATTCTGAAAAAATCCGTATGATAAAAAATGAACTGGGCAATAATGAAGTTATTTCGAAAAAGGTCCTTAGAAATTATATCAACCAGGTTCTTGTTAAAACAGCTTCAAAATATACAAGCAGCGGATCTATAAGGAATCGCGCTGCTTTTTTTAACGATATCAATGATGGACTAAAAAGTGGAGAGGGGCCTACGGGTCGTTACTCTATAAAGATACTGGCATTCACTCTTAATAAAATAATTTACGACCAGCAGTCTCAAGCCAAATTTGACGAACAACGTCTTCTGGAACAGCAGAAAAATAACGCCAAAATTCAGGCTGAAAAGGCACAGCAGGACGCTATCACGGCAAAAGCAGAAGGAGAAAAACTGATAGCCCTAACAAAAGCAAGAGAAGAAAATCTTAAGTTTGAGGCTGCGATCAGGGCGGAAAAGGCGGCGGAAATCGCGAAAATAAAGGCCGATGAAGAAAAAATGGTCGCGATTACAGCCGCGAAAAAGGAGTTTGATGTTGAAAAACTGGAACTTGAAAAGGCAAAGCTGGAAAAAGAAGTTATGCTTTTGAGGGCCGAAGGTAAACGGGGCGCTGCTTTGAAGGAAGCGGAAGGGAGAAAGGCCCTGGCCGAGGCGGACAACTCACTGGAACTCCGGCTCAAAACACAAAAAGAGATGATGATCGGTATGGCCCAAGCATTAAAAGATATAAAGGTACCGTCCGCGATAATAGGGACATCGGGAAATTCGTCCGGTAACCCTATCCTCGATCTTTTTTTGATGAACCAGATAAAATCGTTAACAGATATTAAGTCAGCGGAACAGTCCGACGAGTAATCTGGTAGTTCCTGGATTTTGATCCGCAGATTCGCCTTTTTGTCATGCTCGAGTGTTCCCCGTTTTCACGAGGACATGCCCTATCGGGTATCCAGAATCACAACCTGGGCTGGATTCCCGATAAATGCTTTCGGGAATGACATGTGGGAAGCATTCGGGAATGACAGGTTGGAGACTGAGCCATTTCGAGCGTTTCGCTTGTCATTCTGAGCACATATGTTTCGCTCAGTGTAAACTCCGTGAAGAATCTCATTCTTCTACGCTTTCAGCTTGTCCTGAGTGGAAAGAAGGAATAAACTCCACGAGAAATCTGACTTGAGCAGATGAAGAGCACTATGCGAAAAAAAAGGAATCAGTAAATTTCAGGTTGTAATACCTTTTTTGCGGGTCAGGTTCTGCAGGATAGATAGGATACCACGTGGGGTATCCCACTGTGGCTGGATAAAAACATCATGTAAATCTTGTTAATCCTGTCTAAAAAAGTAGTTGATCTATTGTCTTTTCTTAATTTCCTTTATTATCTGATCACGAAACTTGCCCGCGCCTCCGTTGGCAGGATGTCTTACTGTTGGCGCGTCGATGCCAAGTTTTTCCAATTGAACTTTTGCTTTGTTTCCTACAGCGATTATCTTTGAAAAATTTATTAAGTGAAGTAGTTCGTGGATAACCTCATTCCCTTTCTCCATTTCTATGTCAGACGGAGTCCTGTTGGACAACATTCCTTTTTCAGGATTATAAGGATGCCAGGGAAAGGCGTTCCAGAAGACAAAATTCTTTGGGTCAAAGCCAGATGTTATAAGGCACTCCCAAACAATTGTTGCCGTTGGTTCTGAAAAGCCATCTTTTTTAACGGATGGTTTGCTTGTTCGCTGAGGTTTCATCCCGGAAAATACATGATGGGGTGTAATCGACTTATGTGTCATTAGTCCCAGCAAAATTCGCTCCGATGTCATGGGAATTCCGCTGAAATGACCTCCCTGGTATCCTAAAGCCTCAGCGATAAGGAGGTACCTTGCTTTTTTTCTTTCAGACAGATACTGCTCAAGCTGCAACCGTCTTATAGAGTAGGAGTTAGAATTAATATCATTTTCCCTGTCCCGCCTGAACCAGGGATTAAACACATTATCTAATTTCACTGTTTTAAGTTTTCTGAAAAAACTGTCCATTGATTAATATCTTTGCCTAAGTCTTGCGTAAGTTGCAGTGCTTTGCATAAGCCGCTGTACAAAAGCAAAGCTAAGCCTTGCATAAGTCGCAGTAAAAGAAAAACCAAACTGCGACTAAACAGCGGGGCTAAAAAAGGAAGAACCAAACAGTGCCTAAAAAGGGCAAACCAAGTCTTGCATAAGTCGTTGTAAAAGGCAAATAACAAACAACGACTAATCTGCGACTAAGCTTTGCATAAGGCACTGTAAAAAGAAGAAGCAAACAGTGCCTAAAAAATAAACTTGATTAAAACAAACCCGAGGATGAGCAGAATGGTGAAGATAATGGTGAGCAGGTTAAAATATTTATCTATAAAAGTTTTAATTGGGCTTCCAAATTTATAAATCAGTGTGGCAACGATAAAAAACCGGGCGCTTCTGCTAACGAAAGAGGCGAGGAGAAATACACCGAAATCAATTTTGAAGGCCCCGGCCGCAATGGTAAAAACCTTGTATGGTATTGGCGTGAAGCCCGCTATTCCCACGGCCCATGCATTGTACTGGTTATATAAGCTTCCTATATGTTCATATTTATCCATGACGCCGTAAAATTCTAAAATAGGTTTTCCGATAGTATCCATTAGCTCCACTCCTATAAGATATCCAAAAGCTCCTCCGAGAACAGAGCCGATAGAGCAGATTAAAGCGTATCTGAAAGATTTGAGAGGAATGGATATAGCTAAAGCAATCAGAAGTATATCAGGTGGAATTGGGAAAAAAGACGATTCACAAAAGGCAAGGATAAAAAGAGCCCATGCGCCGTAAGGGGTTTCCGCCCAGTGCAATACCCAGTCGTATGTTTTTCTAATTAGCTTGAAGGTCAATTGGAAATCTTGTAGTATCCACGTTTTCTTTTTGTGGTGATATTTTTTTTCTATACTGCTTTACTTCTTTAAGCATGGAAAAACCGCAATCCTTTTTGTTTAAATAACAATCCCGTTCAAAGTCATTTCCATAAATTAATGTTTTATCTTCCTTTTCCGCTATTTGCAGCTTTTTCTTAATCTTTAAGGGTTTGAAGGAAGAAATTAAAAGAGAGTCTGCGACAGTTGTAGCTTTTTTTCTTACTTCAGGAGGTTCTAAATTTACCACACTCTGGGCGAAATTTCTAATGATTATAACTTTTGAAGCCTGAGCTGTCGGCTGGCTTTTGATTTCTTTTTTTTTAATCATTTGTTGAGGTTTAATCATTCGTTCAGGGTGGGATAATAAAAGTTTTTTTTCCTGCTCGGGTATGCTTGGTTTGAAGGAAGAATTTAAAATAGTGTCCGCGACAAATGATGATCTCTTTTCGCTTGTTTCGGGAGTCTTTAACTTTATTGCACCCTGGGCTAAAATTCTAATGACTTTAGTTTCCTTAACCTCAACAACCGGCAGGCTCTTGGTTTCTTTTTTTTTAATCATTTGTTGAGGGTTAATTATTTGTTCAGGGTCAAGTAATAAAAGTTTATTCTCATTTTCAGTGATGTCTGTCCCTTTTTCATTCCATTTTCTAAAAACTTCAGTTTTTTGATAATAAACATCCAGGTCATTCGTTTTAATGTCTTTCACTGTTTCACCTCTTGATACAGAGATATCGATCATAAATGAAAGCATGAAAACTATAATAAATAGAAGGTATTTGGTCATTAAAGATTCAACGGCATTTGAAGAAAAAATCTTTATAGAATTAGCAAAAACCATGGTTTATAATTTTCCTCTACGTTTTTTGATTTACGTGATAGCTTGCCGCTGATAACTTTTAGTTTTCCAGCTTTTTAACTATTAATTTAAGACCGACAATATTTTCTACGACTACTTTTTCGCCTTTTTTTATTTTGCCAGCATCCGGTGAAGATATCTCAGCAACCCAGTGTTCACCGTGCAAGAATACTTCTCCTTTCGGGTTCAGGTTGGTTTCTGCGGTACCTGTTTCCCCCACCATTCCTTCCATGCCGGAAACCACTTTTTGTTTATGCGACCGGATTGCCAGGTGTACCACAAGTGCTGCCAGTGCTCCCATCGATAAGACAGTAGGAATTACCACACTCCAGGATAAACTCATATAAGGCACATCTGAATCGATAAGCATTAAAGATCCTAAAAGCATAGAAATGACTCCTCCAACGCTTAAAAGGCCGTAACTGATGACTTTAATTTCAGCTATAAATAAGAAAATACCGAATAGAATCAAAAGTAGGCCCGCGAAATTAATCGGAAGTGTTTGAAAGGCGTAAAAGGCGAGAATCAGGCTAATCGCTCCTACCACGCCTGGTAAAATAAGCCCGGGGTTCGAGAGTTCAAAATAGAGACCGGCCATTCCCATGAGCATCAGGATGTACGCGACATTCGGGTTCGACAGCGCATCGAGGATTCTCTGCCTGAGTTTCATATCGTCATATTTTAAACTTGCTCCCTTTAAATCAAGTTTTATTGTCCCGGATTCAGTAGTTACTTCTTTTCCATCTATAGCCATGATTAAGGCATCAATATCATTCGCTATGAGGTCAATGACCCCGAGCTTTTTAGCTTCTGTTTCTGAAATTGAAACAGATTTTCTCACCGCGAGTTCCGCCCATACGGCATTTCGTTTCCTTTTTTCCGCAATGGACTTAATATAAGCAACTGCGTCATTTTCTACTTTTGCCATCATATGTTCATCGCCTTTGCCTCCGCCCATTAAATTTACAGGGTGGGCCGCGCCGATATTCGTTCCCGGGGCCATTGCCGCGATATGACCTGCGTAAGTAATAAAAGTTCCGGCTGAAGCAGCGCGCGAACCGCTTGGAGAAACATAAACAGCAACAGGAACTTTTGAATTCAAGATTTCCTTGATTATAATGCGCATGGAAGTATCGAGTCCACCGGGAGTGTCCATTTTAATAATTGCCAATTTTTCATTATTCTTAACGGTTTCCCGGATTCCTTTAACCAGGTATTCGGCAGAAGCAGGGTTTATAACACCGTTGACGGTTAAAACTACAATGTTGTCTTGCGCGGATAGGTGGACAGGAAAAAAAGATGAAAATAAAAATATGAGGGGAAAAATTATATTTTTTTTCATTAAATACATAATGATTTCTCCGTCAGTATAATGTAACATAAAATGAATAGCATTAAAATATGAGTATAAACCACTATTACTATATGATGTTGCTGTAAACTGACCCCTGAATTATATGTACGAAATAAGTATAAAGACATTGTTTAGTTCCGCTCATCAGCTAATTGGATACAACGGCGTATGTGAAAACCTTCATGGCCATAATTGGTCGGCAGAAGTGTTTGTGAAAACGGAAAAATTAGATGAAATTGGGTTGGGAATCGATTATAAAATTCTAAAGGACCATACTGACAGCATATTGAGCAATCTAGACCATGAAAATATAAACAAAGTCGCGCCATTTAACAAAATCAATCCTTCTTCGGAAAACATTGCCAGGTGGCTTTTTCAAGAATTATCCGCTGTGATAAATACGAATAGCTTGAAAGTTTTTCGAGTCAATATAAAAGAAACCGAAAACTTCTCCGCTACTTATTCTGAATAATAACGTTTCCATTAACTTAAAAATATCAACGAAAGATATTGTACATGCCGTGCGCAAAACGCGGGAGAGACATTAAAATAAATTACCGCACAAAGCATTTTCGTCTTGTGATGAGGTAGATTACGTAAGGAGTGAGCAGGGATATGAAAATAGTTCTGATCAGCCCGTAACCATGTATTATGAAACTGGAAATAGAACTGGTCAGGACGTCAGCAGCGTAAAACAGGGCCAAATAGAATGACCATTTTCGAAGCGTTAAAAAACCGTATCCGATGGCAATATGCATCATGGGTTGAGCCATCAGCACAACCTGTGCTGCAATCCCTGTTGTCAGGATGCCAAAGAATTTTGGCTCGTATGCCCATCCGGTTTTTATGATGTTATACAGTTCAGCAGGTCCGCCGATGAGGAATAAAATACCAAAGATAGTAATGTCTAAAGGTCTCTTTGGCATATTTATTCAATCTTGTAATTCGGCGCTTCTTTGGTGATGATGACGTCGTGGATGTGGCTTTCTCTAAGACCCGACGCGGTAATACGAATAAACTTCCCTTTTTTTCTCAGTTCGTTGATGGTTTTACAGCCGCAATAACCCATTCCATTTTTTAATCCGCCCAGTAATTGGTGGACCGAGAAAGAGAGAGTGCCTTTATAGGGAATCCTTCCCTCAACACCTTCAGGCACGAGCTTGGTTTCCGAGAAAAATTTATCCTGAAAATACCGGTCACTGCTTCCTTCCAGCATAGCGCCGATAGAACCCATTCCCCGATATTCCTTATAGCTTCTTCCCTGGTAAAGAACTCTTTCTCCGGGACTTTCTTCGGTTCCCGCGAAAAGTCCTCCGACCATCACAGTGCTGGCGCCAGCTGCGATAGCTTTGGCAATATCTCCGGAATACCTTATTCCACCATCAGCAATAATGGGAACTTTGAATTTTTCCGCTTCTCTGGCGCAGTCTGCCAGCGCGGTTAATTGGGGAACTCCTACTCCGGCAACCACTCTTGTAGTGCAGATAGACCCCGGTCCGATACCCACTTTCACAGCATCGGCTCCAGCCTTGATCAACTCCCTGGTTCCTTCCCTTGTGGCAACATTGCCACCGATAATTTCAATTTTAGGAAACTTTTTTCTCAAAATAATAATAGCATTTAAAACACTTTCAGAATGGCCGTGGGCACTGTCCACAACCAGCACATCCACGCCGAATTTAATCAAGGCCTCCGCCCTTTCAATATCATTTGGAGAAACCCCGACAGCGGCCCCGACCATCAACCTCCCTAATTTGTCTTTGGAGGCCAGGGGGTATTTAATACTTTTTTCTATATCTTTTATAGTTATTAGTCCTTTAAGTGATCTGTTTTTACCTACCACTAAAAGTTTTTCTATTCTGTTTATGTGAAGGATTTCTTTAGACTGCTCCAGGGTTGTTCCGACTGGCACAGTCACCAGATTTGTTTTTGTCATTAATTCAGATATTTTTTTACCGAGGCTTGTTTCAAAGCGGAGGTCTCTGTTAGTCAGAATTCCCACCAGTTTATTGTTTTTGGTTATTGGAATTCCGGAAATTTTATATTTTTCCATCACGTCCAGGGCTTCGCTGATCTTCTGATCGGGTTGCATGGTAATCGGGTCTACGATCATCCCGCTGGCCGATCTTTTTACTTTATCGATCTCTTTCGCCTGAGATTTTATAGACATATTTTTATGTATGATACCTATTCCTCCTTCCTGAGCGAGGGCAACGGCCAATGACGCTTCAGTGACCGTATCCATAGGCGCTGAGATCAGGGGGGTATTCAGTTTTATTTTCCGGGTGAGTTTGGTTGATAAAATTACATCTCTTGGTAGGACATCGGATCGGGCAGGTTTAAGCAATACATCATCGTATGTTAAATATTCCGGTAAATTTTTATCCAACATTTTCTAAATCCTCAAAAATTTCTTTTTAATATCTTTTAAACTAAACACGAGAGATATAGGCCGTCCATGAGGACAGGTATATGGTAATTCGGTTTTGTCCAGGGTCAAAAGCAAGTTTTGAATTTCTTCATGGTTGAGCTTTTGATTAGCGCGTATAGCTCCATGACACGCGAGAATTTTAAAAGTATCCGTGAAAACCTGTTCATAAGATTCTGTCTTCTCTGCCTTTGCGAGACTCTCAATAATTTCCAGAAGTAGCGCCGAGTAATCTTTCCCTTCTAAAATAGATGGGACCTCTCTTATCAGAAATATATTTTTCCCGAAGCACTCGATTTCCATGCCTGTTTTATTAACTTCTTCCAAATGGTTTTCCAGTAAAACAGACTCACTGTGCGAAAGCTCCACACTAATCGGAAAGAGCAACTTCTGTCTTTCAATTTTAGATTCCTTGAATTCCTTTTCTAATTTTTCAAACAATATTCTTTCATGAGCGGTATGTTGATCAACCAGAATCATATTGGATGAATTTTCCAATACTATAAATGAATTTTCAATTTGTCCTACAGGCACGCAGTTTGAGTACCGGTGGTAGTTTTGCGTGCTGGGGGATGGCAGATTAAAATCCGGGTCTCTTTCAGTTTGTGGAATAGCCGATGGCTTTGAATTCTGGTCTTTGCAGGTGAAAAAATTAATAGACGTTGACTGTACAAACTTTTCTGTATCTTCTTGCCGTCCGGATGTTGTGGCGTCAAGTGCAGTGCCAGGTGTGGTATTATTAATTTGAAAAGTATCTTTAAAATGCTGTTCTTTGAACTGCGAGAGAGTTTTAAAAACTGCGTGATAAATAAAATCGTGCACTGATCGCTGATTTGCAAAACGAACCTCAGCTTTTGCAGGATGGACGTTTACGTCTACCACAGCGGGAGAAATGTCTAAAAACAAAAATAAGGCCGGATGGCGGCCTTTGGGCAATAAGGTGCGGTAGGCATCATAAATTGCATGATTGACTGATTTATCCCTGACACAGCGATTATTAACATAAAAAAATTGATTTCGCCTTCCGGAGAGGCTGAAAGAAGGTCTGGAAATGTAACCTGACAATTTCATTTTATTTGCTTCCCTGGAGATGGGAATCAAATCTTTAACAAGATCTTTGCCGAAGAGGTCTCCAATCCGGGCCTTCATGTCACCTGATGCCGAAGTATTAACAGCCTCTTTATCATATTTGATTAACCTGAACTGGATATTTGGATACGCTAAGGAAATTGTATTGAACGTCTGGCTGATATAGGACATTTCAGTAACATCGCTTTTCAGAAATTTTTTCCGGGCTGGAGTATTGAAAAAAATCTGGTTGACTTCCACGGACGTGCCCGTGGGAGAGGCCAATTGTTTCACCTCTCGTATTTTCCCTCCCTCAATAAAAATCTGTGTACCGGTCTCGTCATCTTTGGTTTTAGAAATTATATTGAGCCGGGATATAGAGGCGATGCTGGATAGGGCTTCCCCGCGAAACCCTAAAGTTTCTATAGTACTGAGATCGTCTATTGAAGATATTTTGCTGGTTGCATGACGTTCTAAAGACAAGAGAGCGTCATCACGAATCATTCCTGTCCCGTTATCTAAAATTTTGATTACGCTCTTACCGCTATCTTTAATGGAAACCGTTATTTGGGTGGACAAAGCGTCAATAGAATTTTCAAGCAGTTCTTTAATTATTGAAGCCGGTCTTTCAATAACCTCTCCAGCCGCTATTTTATTAGTGATGTTTTCAGGTAAAATCAGAATTGTGTTTGTTTTAATCATAAAATGTAAGCAGTGCTTGCCTGAGAGAAAAACGCGGGATAAAATATGGGGTGAGCGACGGGATTTGAACCCGCGGCAACTGGAGCCACAATCCAGCACTCTACCAACTGAGCTACGCCCACCATATTTTTATCCAACTATATTACATTAGAAAATTAAAATCAAATTAATTGCGAATACTATTTGACTCTTAAATTATTTAATGTTAAAAAACTATAAGAATCAAAATTATTAATTAATCCAATTTTTAGAGGGAAACGTATAATGGAAAAGTTCAGTTCCTATCTGGCAGACCATGTGAGACCGGTAATAGACAAGAAATATCGCACACGGAGCGACGCGGCCGATGATTTGGGAATTGACCAGGCTGTTCTTTCAAGAATCTGTTCAGGAAAACGATTCGGGATAAGTGAGCATCTCGTGGAAAATATTTGTTTACGTTTGGGACTGGATCCGGCAGAAGGGTTGTTGCGTCTTTTTCTTTCAAAGAACCCAAAGATTAAGCACCATTTTTTTGGATTAACTAAAAAAATAGCTGTTGAAATTGTACACCCGGAAAAGCATGGATCGGTTGATAGTACTATCAAATCTATTTCAGCAGATCTTATCTCTATCCCTATAGTTCAGCCTGATTCTTTAGTTTACTATAAGGGCAATAGCAAAGTCATAAGCGGTGAATATACTCTTGTGCCTAAAAATTTTCTCCCTAAAAAAGGAGACCTTGTTTCCTTTAAAATTAAGGGAGACTCTATGGCGTCGATCTTGCCGGATGGCAGTTTAGTTGCCGTAGATTTGAGCGACACTCGAGAATCACACAACAGTATTTTCATATTTAAACAGAAAAATGAAGTCAAATTCGGGAGAGCTTTCATTCAGGGTGGTTTTTTGCAGATGAATCCTGATAATCCAAATAGAAGTAAATTTCCGAGCTACACTTACGATATAGAAAAATCAAGAAAAGATAATCCGATTTTAGGTAAGGTAGTCTGGAGCTTAAAAAAATTATAACGCGGTAGAATTGAGTAAGACGGCTTTATTTGAGATGTTTTGCAGCTATTTTGAAGACCGCGAATGATGCAAGAACTCCGAGAATCCCTCCGAAGATTACATCCAGGGGAAAGTGGACACCAACGTATATTCTGGACAGCCCCATCAAGAAGGCAATTAATATTAAATAAAGCGCGTGTTTTCGGTATATACAAATCAGGGCAGTTGCCGCGCCAAATGCCGCCTGTGTATGACCCGAGGGAAAAGAGCCTTCCCTATATGCGTAAAAAAGGTTGTGTACCCTGACTTTCCCGGACAAAATCAGAGGTTCCATTTCTTTGAGCGGACGGGGCCTGGCCACAAGCTGTTTTAATATTTGAACGATCAGACCTCCCAATAAGATGGCTGCAACGAGGATTATGGAATTTCTCTTGAAATTTTTCTTATCGATTGTGTATAAGTAAAAAAGCGCAGCAGGCAGTAAAACATAAAGATAACCGGCTAAAGTCAACCCTCCAAGGAACAAATCATTAAAACCGCTTTCAAGGCTGTTGTTGAGAATTAAAAAAAGATCTCTATCAAACTTTAATATTTTCTCCAGCATTCCTTCTCATGATCTTTCCCGAACGAGCTTTATTGTCTCTCCAGGCTTAAGTTGCTCTTTTAGGCTGCGATTGTTCAGAATAGCTATATCCATCGCTCTTTTTTTTTCACCTAATTGCTGTTCCGCTATGGAATCAAAAGTATCTCCCTCTTTTACACGATACAGGTCAATAAATTCTTTTTTCCGGTATAGCCTTTTATCCATCAAGTTTCGTTTTCCACCATATTTCAGCCCTGCAATATGGGAAAGATACTTTTCTCTATGAATTTCGATCTTTTTGTTTTTCCTGACAAGCGAACTGGCCATATCCTCTGCTCTAATAATTCTATCTCGAGTGTCCGGATGAGTAGATTGAAAACTATGATAAGTTTGACCGGTCATCATTTCTTTAAATTTCAAGCCCCGGAGAAAGCTGCTCATTTGTGTGGGATCATAGCCGGTTTGATAAGCGTTAATAAGGCCTAAAGTGTCTGCTTCCAGTTCTGCTTCCCGCCCGTACCCCAGGAGGATTTGATTAAAAATTGACTGGCTTACCATAAGCCACTTGCCCCCTTCTTTTGGATTGGCAACCACGCCCCCGATAGAGAGAAGCGTAAGACCGAGGGATTTTGTTAACTGCTTTACTCCATGATGTGCAATGACATGACCGATCTCATGTCCCAGGACGCCTGCTAATTCCGCTTCACTATTAAGAGTGCCCAGGATTCCATTAGTAACATATACATAACCACCCGGTAAGGCAAAAGCGTTAATTTCCGAACTTTCCACTACTTTAAAGTAAAATTGGAATATGGGTTCGTCGAGCGTATTAACCAGATTCTGTCCTACCTCATTCACATAATCCTGCAGCACTTGATCGTCATAAAGCCCGTACATTTTTATAATTCCCTCGTCAGATTTTTTGCCTAAGGAAATTTCGGCTTTTTCGTTAAATATTTGAATAGACAGTACATAGGAAGGGTTGCCAAGCAAAAAGAACGATAGAAAGGAAAAAAAGATAACTGTATATAAAAACGGTTTGCAAAGTATCCGAAACATAAAATTTACTCTCATAATGTAATATTGTAAACATAAAAGAAAAAATTATAAATAGCAATATTAATAAATTGTGATTCTTCTCTTTAAAATATATAGAACCTGTGTAAAAATGCTGCTAAACTTTAGTTTGGAGATAGATTGAAATGAAAGTAGCTGTCATTGGAGCTTCTCAGGACAGGGAAAAATTTGGGAATAAAGCAGTCCGCGCTTATATAAAACATAGCGATACCGTATACCCGGTTAATCCCAACAGTCCTGAAATAGAAGGGATTCCCGCGTATAAATCAGTACTTGATATACCGGATGATCTGGATCGGATTACTATATATCTTCCTCCTGAACGCACCATCACTGTTCTTAAAGAGATAGCAAAAAAAAGAGCGAAAGAAATTTTTTTAAATCCGGGCTCTGAAAACAATGCTGTAGTCAGAAAAGCCGAGGAATTGGGATTGAACCTTTACTTTGCCTGCAGTATCATAGATATTGGTCTTGATCCAAACGAGTTATAATATCCCTTGCCGTTCAAAACCCTCTTTGTTATAGTGGTACTCTTATGTTCGGAATCGGTTTTGTAGAAATTATTGTGATTTTGGGAATCGCCCTTATTGTTATAGGGCCCAAAAATTTGCCTGATCTGGCGAAGTCTCTCGGCAGAGGATATGTGGAATTCATGAGAGCCTTTCGTGAGATGCAACAATCCATTGAAGAAGATGTGTCGGATATTCAAAAAACGGTTGATGATGCTACCAATATAGATATTGGTAACCCCCTTGAACCCGATGAAAGTCAGGAGAAACCGGAAGAGGAAAAGAAAAGTGTTAATCAGTAGGGTAGAGAAGGTAAAGCTAAAAAAGAATGAAGCGAGTTGATTTTGAGACTAAAATACCGTTTACAGAACATTTAGTAGAGTTAAGAAACCGCCTGGTTATTGTGGTATCTACCGTGATGGTCCTTTCTGCCTTTGGCTTTATAGGCAGAGGACATCTCATTAGATTTCTTGAAAGCCCCCTCCCCGAAGCATTTAGCAAAATGGTCTTTATCTCTCCCACAGAAGGTTTCTTTGTTGCCATGAAAGTCAGCATTTTCGCTGGGATTATATTTTCCTTCCCTGTTATTCTTTATCATGTCTGGGCATTTGTTGCTCCCGGTTTGAAAGAAAAAGAAAAAAAATATACTATTCCGCTGGTTTTCTTAGGGACTATATTTTTTCTTTTCGGGGTCTCTTTTGCTTATTATGCAATTTTACCGATTGGATTAAAATTTCTTCTCTTCTTTGGAGCCGAATACTGGACTCCAAACATCACTATCGCAAATTATCTTTCATTTTGTCTCAAGCTGATGTTAGCGTTTGGAGCGGTCTTTGAGATGCCTTTGCTCATAGCTTTTGCCTGCAAAGTAGAACTTATAACAACTAAGCAGCTTGTTCATTATAGAAAATATGCCTACCTGTCATTCTTTGTTTTAGGGGCCATGCTGACGCCGCCGGACGTTATTACCCAGGTATTTATGGCCATGCCTTTGATAATATTATATGAAGTAGGTATTTTCGCGGGGAAAGTGTTCGAGAAAAAAGAGGATGAAAACGGTGAATGAGACGGACAAAAGTCCGAAGCCTGATGTTAGAGTTCATGTTATTGTATCCGGGATTGTGCAGGGAGTATTTTTCAGGGCCAACACAAAATCAGAAGCAGATCGCCAGGGAGTATACGGCTGGGTCCGGAACATGATGGACGGAACAGTGGAAATTTTAGCTGAAGGGAAAGAAGATAATATAGACCGGTTTATTCAATGGTGTCGTAAAGGGCCACCCGGGGCTGATGTCAAAAATCTGGAACTAAACAAGGAAGAATTCAAAGGCGAATTTAAGTCTTTTAATGTCGCGTATTAATGGGAGCGCTGGAGGAACCAAAACCTGTAAAATTATTTTCAGGCCTGATATTCAAGGAAAAAGAAATTCTACTTTCAGCCCGGGAAAAACTGGTTAAGTTTTTTGGTGAAATGGATTTTGAAAGTGAGATTTTCCCGTTTGATTATACTGATTACTATGAAAAGGAAATGGGAAAAGATTTAAAGCGTAATTTTATTTCTTTTTACAAATTGGTCCCACCGAACAGCCTGCCTGATGTAAAAAATAAAACCAGGGAAATAGAGAAAAAGTTAAGCCCGGAGGATGCAGGAAGCAGGACCGTTAATATAGACCCCGGTTACTTGTCTGAAGAAAATGTAGTACTTGCCACTACAAAAGGCTACTCCCACCGTCCCTATCTCAACTCCGGTATTTACGCGGAAATGACGTATTATTATAAAAGTGAGTCTTACAGAGTATTTGACTGGACGTATCCTGATTTTAAACTGCCGGAAAGAATAGAGATGTTTCATCGCTTGCGCAATATCTACACTTCCCAGATTCTTCATTATAAAGGAAGATATTAATCGTACCCCAAGGGTACTTCCTTCGGGCGCAAGAGCAGAGAGTATGAATTTAAAATGGTCATTGCTCATTAGTCATTGGTACATTGCCCGCTACATGCTGTCATCTATCCTCTGTTTTCTCTCCTTTATGGTTTTGTACCAGGGTGCCTTTGTTGCGAAGAATTATTAGATCTTATTTATCATTTCAATATATCAAGACTATGGTAAAATAATTAATTTCACAGACCGGACTACTTTCGAGAGAACGCTATGTCTATAGAAAAATATCATCGCTGGGTAGATAAAGACGGAAACCATTTTATCCCTGTCCAACTGGAAGGGGAGGCATTAATAAATAACAGGATTCTCAATAAAGGGACAGCTTTTACCATGGAAGAAAGGGAAGAACTTGGTCTGGAAGGACTTCTTCCTCATCATGTTTCTACAATGAAGGAACAGGTGGAGCGGGTTTATAAAGGTTTTTTACAACGCTCTACGCCTATTGCCAAGTATATGCATCTCCGGGCACTTCAGGACAGGAACGAAACTCTTTTTTACGCCGTGGTTTCAAGGCATGTGGAAGAAATGAGCCCCATTATTTATACGCCCACTGTCGGTTTGGCCTGCCAGGAATTCAGCCGCCTTTATCAAAAAGCGAGAGGTCTTTACATTACCCCTGAGAATGTGGATACCATGCATGAAATTGTCAATCACTTCCCTTCGAAAGACATCAGGATAATTGTAGCAACCGATAACCAGGGGATACTCGGGCTTGGAGACCTTGGCGTAGGGGGAATGGGGATTCCCGTCGGCAAACTTTCTCTCTATACTTTAGGCGCTGGTATTCATCCTGCCAGTTGTTTGCCAATTACATTGGATGTCGGTACTGATAATGAGGAACTTCTCAAAGGCCCTCTTTACCTGGGCTTTCCACAAAAACGTTTGAAAGGGGAGGCCTATGCCGCTTTCATTAAAAAATTTGTTAAGAATGTGAAAATACTTTTTCCAAAAGCTGTTTTGCAATGGGAGGATTTCAGCAGACAAAACGCCTTCACCAACCTAGATACCTACCGAAACTCCCTTCCTTCCTTTAACGATGATATTCAGGGAACAGGAGCCGTGGCCCTTGCCGGGATTATTAATGCCATGAAAATCAAAAAAGAAAGACTGTCCGATCAGAAATATGCCATTTTTGGTGCGGGCGCAGGGGGAATTGGAATTGCGAGACAGATTTATACGGCGCTGGTAAGAGAGGGGATGGATTCAAAAAAAGCATTGGAAAGTATTTATACAGTGGATAGAGAAGGATTAGATATAACAGGTTACACAAAAAACGTAGAAGATTATAAAAAGCAGTTTGCGACAGCTAAGTCAAAAATTGATAACTGGAAACTTAAGTCCCCCGGCAAAGTCACCTTGCAGGAATTGCTTGAGAATGAAAAAATAACTGTTCTGATCGGGACTTCAGGGCAAAGAGGTTCGTTTACCGAAAGCATTGTTAAACAGATGCTGAAGAACAGTGAGCGTCCGGTGATATTTCCCCTTTCCAACCCCACATCCAGTTGTGAAGCCCAGCCAAATGATATTTTTCGCTGGACAGACGCAAAGGCCATTGTCGTAACCGGCAGTCCTTTTGAAGACGTAAATTATAACGGTAAAAAATACAGGATAGGGCAGGGCAACAATGTTTTTATTTTTCCCGGGGTTGGTTTTTCCGCGATTGTCGGTAAGTTGCAAACCATAGGCGACGGTGTTTTTACCACCGCGGCTTATGCCTTAGCCGATGCTGTTTCAGAATCTGATCTTTCCATGAACGCGATATATCCAAAAATTTCCGACATAAAAAAGATTACTATCAGGATTGCCACCGCGTGTTTAAAGAATGTTATCAAAGCTAACCCGGAAATGGGGCTTAGAGAAGAAAACTTACCGGATATGATCGAATCCTTAATGTGGAAACCGGAATATCTGCCGTATAGAAAGATTTAGTGTAGATTTACATTGTTTTCTACCGTAAGAGCTGAAATAAAAATTTTAAGGAACCCTTTCTTAAATCATGCCACTCAAATTCTATAATCGTGTGCCTGACCCCATTTTCCCCATTTGGTAATCGTTTAGCTGCATAAAAAATATGACTTAATAAAATAGCCATTTCTTTTTGAAAGCCCACTACACAATTCGGTAGGGAAAACCTAATTGGAGGGTTTCCGAAGAAAAGCCGCGCGCAGGGTTGAGACCATGGATGGAAGAAATTACAACGGTAAAGGACAAACCATGCAAAGGCAACATAATGAAAGGGAAGGTTTCTTATCTCACATGATACCATGAGATACTATGCCTTTTCCCCCGGCTATCGTTATGTCATAAGCGTTACCGGGCAGCCGCCTCCGGTTATAGGGTAAGCCTGCGATATGATCTTACTGGCCACTTCGCCAGCCAAGACCTCTCCAGTTTCTGTAGTTAATCACTTTAGGGCCCTTGTCCACCTTATTACTACTTTTGTCGTAACGGAGATATTTATTTCCCTTAAAGAAGTAGATTCTTCCATTTTCGAAGTTGATAGCGGAATCAACACCATCGGCCCATGAAGCGGGCCAGCCTCCCCAATTTCCACTGATGTTCTTGGGGCCTTTATCAACCTTGCCCTTGTCCCTATCGTATCGGATATATTGATTTCCTTTGAAGAAGTAAATCCTTCCGCCTCCCCAGTTGAAGGCGGCATCAACACCACCGGCCCATGAAGCGGGCCAGCCCTTCCAGTTGGTGGCAATTTTCTTAGGTCCCTTGGTAACTTTATTCTTTTTCATGTTGAAACGGACATACTCGCTGCCCTTGAAAAGATATACTACATTGCCTTTCCAGGAAAACGCTGCGTCAATATCGGTCCAGGGCACCCCGGGCCACTTCTTCCCCCCAACTCGTTTCGGATAGCCCCATTTCACTTCATGCTTTTTCTTACGATCATCGTATCGAAGATATTCATTGCCGCGGAAAAAATAGACCTTGCTCCTCTTATGGAAAAGGGCCGCGCCGGGAGCAAACGGATTTTTAAGATAAGGCGCATAAATCTTATCTAAAGACTTCATTCTATCTCCAGGTTTTTTCGACCATGTCCGTTTAGCAGGTGGTGCTCTTCCGCAATCGCCGTTCTTACAACCGCAACCTCCACCTTTAGTCCGAACTTCAATGACGTCTATCGCCCATTGACACATTTCCCCATCTCTACGCCATAGCTGAGTGTGTCCTGCTGAGTTCCAATCCCTTGGGTCATAGCTAGAACCTTTTTCTTCACCGTTTTCCCATTCCTCTCTATAAAGTTGGCATGCGGTTATGAATACCCTTTTATCAAAATCAAAATCGAGCTGCTGTCCGGGGTGAAGGTAATGCATTCTGCCCTTTCTGTCCCGGGCATTTTTTTTAGAATTACTGATAAGAAATTCAACACCAGCGGCTGTGTTCTGAGGATTAAAATCAGCCGTACCCTGAGAATGTCGTTTAGGGAGTTTCTTCTTGACGCGCAGTTTGGCACATCCCATGGATAACATAACCGGCTGGCACATTATGGTGTTTGGACTATCTGAAATTTGATAGTAATGACAACCAGCCGTAACTTCAACGGTCTGATTAGGTTCCGTATATAAGTTTGTCGTACCGGCGATAACTGTTTGCGGCGCCACGGCGCTACAGATCATTGTAATAAGGAAAAACCTGAAAACACCAAAAGGACTGGGAAACATGCTCCCTCTAAAACCGAATAATTTATTATTAAAAACTGGAATTGACTTTACTAATTTCATTGTACTCCCCCTATTTAAAATTCAGTAATTTAAGCTTCTATCGCCGCTATTTTTTCTCAGTACTTTTAGGCCCGCCAAACGGGTGTTCATATATGTTCATAATCTGCATTTAAGTTAAACGTTATTTCGCATACCTGGTAGTTAAACTCCAAAACATAAGATGGCATTCTATGAGGTCGCATATCCTCATTTTTTTCACGACACTTGTTTGTGATAACTGAAAATTCACTGCAAGATGTGTTTTCTAAGGCGCATTTCCCTCATCTTGTTCGATTTCTGGAGGTCCACCTGCTTCGCGACTGCTACCTGAAGGGGGAGGAGTAGATGCGGAACCAGGAGATGTTGAACTTCCTGAACCACTGTCTGGGGGGGAACTCGAAGGAGCGGAACTACCACCAGAAAAGCCACTGCCTCTATTTTGAATTTGCTGCTGTTGTCCACGAGGCTGCTGACCGCCTACAGTTGATCCATTTTTTATACTCGATTTGGTATCCGACTCAGTCGTGCTCAAGGTGGATGAAACTCCTGTGGTAATTGTCATATTGGTGTCATATTTTGAGTTTTTTGCCTCAATGCCACCCACCTTTTCAATTACTTTCAAGTTTGCTTTATATAATTCCATGTATTCTTCTTTAGAGAGATTAAAATTTATAGCCATCTCACAGATTCGGTAATTCAACTCCCTTGCCAGTAGAAGGTAGCCGGTTCTGCCTGCAAGAGGCAAATCTTCACTTCCTTCTGTGTCTTCTTCTGAATCCTTACCACCGAAGTTTAAAAATGACAGGCTAAATCCTTCACTCTCATCCTGACTATAAGCAGTATCGGGCGCCGGCTCCATGCAAAACTTAAATTTAGAGTCAGCAGGCATCACATGAGTCGCTCTTAAATCCGATGTATAAGAATAGGAATGGAAGTCATCTTCAATAGTTTTTAACTTTGCTGATGGATAATTCATTGAAGCACAAGCAGGTAGAAGGAAGAGTGTCAGGAGAATTACTGTTAAATTTTTATTAAGCATAATGGTTCATTAAAAAATTTTTCTGAGTTTATTGCTTTCATAAGTGATTAGTCAAGCAAAAAATTTTGGAACCCTTTCTTCAACACTTTCCATTGAATAGCGAGAGAGCGTTACAGATTTTCCCGCTTGGTAATAGACAATTGCCTTGTTCATGTTCAGTTTGGGTTTCCGAAAAAATTACCTGGTATTTTCCACCACTGATCACACAATAATGAACTTCATCTCTTAGATTATCAGATAATTTAACTCCGCCCATGGGACAGTCTCCTCTAAACATCGCCCACTCTTCGCACATGAAATTGTTTTTGAAAAAACAAACTCCATAGACTGACCCTGCTCCATTTTTTTTACTTACCAGTCGTCCTCCTTTTTTAACGCAATATTCTGACGCTGGGTTGGCTATTTTAACCGGTTTTCCATCAGCATGCGTAAAGGATTCCTTTGTCGCGGTACATGCAGAGATAAGTATCATTACGACAATAACTATAAGTTTTTTCATAGTATTATTAAAACAATTCAGGTCCGACTTGTGAGGTCAATTTTGAACCCTTCATCAGGCTCACTCTACAAAATCAAGAAGCGTTATTTACATTGATGTCTATCTGCCTAATCTGGATCATCTCTATAACTCTTTGCGCTATCACGAGTTACATCCACAACAACAGCCGAGTACCAACTGGCTGCAGTTGTTAAACAGCTTGTGAGCATTGCAATAAAGGCGTTTTAAAAAATATAAACCAAACAGCGCCTAAAAGAACCGCCTGAAGGTCAATCCATTATATGTATCAATTGATAGGAATCTGCTATTTTGTTAAAAAAAGAATTTAATGATTTTATAACTCTCCTTCCTTTCTTGAAAAGATATTAATAATTTTTCGCAATTATGTGCTTAATTTAATACATCGACGCTTCCGTTTTAATGTAAGAAAAAATCTTTATCAATTAAATCCAGAGAATAGCATAAGATATTTATCTCTTTTTTTAAAAAAAATATTGACAATTAATATATATTATGATAAATTTACAGTAATTAAGCTTAATTTATTAAATTTTAAGAGGAGAAAATTATGAAACGTTATTTTGAAGTTAAAAAAGCTCATTTAGGAGTTAGTGGTACAGCACAAGCTGAAAATATGGAAATTCATTATTATGCTAAGCAGGTTAATGGTTTAATGCAACTTTACCTGGTAAGCAAACAGGGAAACCCAACCCAGATTGAAATGGATAAGGTCGCAATGGAAGATTTTGAAAAAAGGTTTAAGGCCTGCGATGAGCATAAATGTCCATATGAAAACAGTTAAAAAAGTGAAGATAAAACGCCACTTTTTAATTTAAAGTTCTCCCCTCATTTCTCATTTCAAACCAGACCTCTAAGAATAAATGCTCCTTCCCCTTTTTTGTGTGATGGCACCTATATTGCACGTTTAAATAAACAAATCAAACATTACGTCAAATTTATGTCATCTATAGCGCATCAGAAAATGAAAGGAGAAAGCATGATAAGAAACAAATGTAAAACTACGGCCATGAGAATAGTTTCAACCAGGATGAAAAAAGAGACCTTGCTGAGAAGCATTAGTGAGATGCTTCTTGAAGCAACGAAGCCAGCTAAAGTATTTAAATAAACAGCTTAAAGGATTGAGACGAATCGGTTGCCAATATTGATGTCCAGTAAACACCTGTCATATGCGAACAGGCATTAGTAAATAGAGGTTATGAGGGGAATATTCATCTGCCAAAATCTTTTAATGCTTTTTCGTTCATTGTTGATGCGCCACGCACTTTCAAAAAAATGCGTGGCACATAATTTTTTTCATCTAACCAATACTTTTTAACGCCTTTTCCCACATCACTGCATGTCGAGCTTCATCTTCCGCTGAGATTTTAAAAAAGGCGGCCATTTCATTTTTTCCTTCCGCGAGAGCCAGGCTGGCTCCTTCTGTTTTCATTTTATGCGCTCCCCATTCGGCTTTGATCATTTTTCCCATAAATTCTTTTAGAGCTTCTTTTGTCGTCCCGTCCGCTCCACTTCGGAAAACATAATTCGCACCGTGATACGCTTCTTCATCCGCAATCTGCCTGATGATCTGCCCCGCGCAGGCATACCCTAACTTCTCGGCCAGCAAAGCCGCGCCAATATAATGAACGACTTCCCATGCTTCACCCTGAATCTGGGCGTCTATATTCTCCTGCAATGATTTTGTTGATTCTGTTGTTTCCGCGAATTTTGAACTGTCCACACCGCAAACAGGGCATGTACCAGGAGCGGAATCTCCCGAATGAACATATCCGCAAACACTGCATTTCCACTTTTTCATAACTGTAGTTTCTCCTTTTTTAAAAAAATAGTTAGTTTAAATTTAGATAATTCAATTTATCCTGGGAAAATTGCAACTTTCTTCTTATTTCACCTCCTTTAAATCAAAAAAAAATGTTTATACTGTAATAGTGTCTAATGGTTTCCCTGACAAGTTTCGCACAACCCCTCGAATGCAACCTGGAAATTTTTAATTTTGAAATTTCTTGTCAATTTTTTTGGCAGAGAAAAAAATTTGCTAAAATTATACTGAACATCCATAATTTTATCGCATTTATTGCAAACCAGGTGGTGATGATGAACGGTTTCAGGATCAAAATTGTTTTTTTTAGGATTGTGAGGCAACTTTTTAATTTCGCCTAAATTGATAAGAAGATCCAGGGTTTTGTAAATTGTGTTTAATGAAATGGAGGGATAATCGACTTTTAAAGCCTTATATATTTCATCAGCAGTAGGATGCGATTTGTTATTATGCAAATACTTACATATGGCAATCCTTTGCGGGGTGACTTTCTTCCCCTTTTCCCTGAACTCTCGGATTAAAATTTCTACAGATTTCATTGGAAGTATACAATTAGTAATTATTACTATTTAGTTATAATACCTGTTTATAATTTTTATGTCAAGAATAAAAATATATTAGAGTCCAGGTATCGGGTTTCAGGGAGCAGTAATGTAAACTACCTTGGCCCCTGAGCCCTCTCCCCTGCACTAAGGAAACATGAAAATAGCCTTAATAAAAAAAAATAAAAGGTCGTTGGTTTGCCTGGTCCAAAATTCAAGCATAATCGTTCTTCAAGCTGCATATGATAAATTTCGCAGGCAAATAAAATTGCCACCTATATCTTCGGAACATTTTTCAAATCCTCTTTTATTTATTGAGGATTTTGGGAAAATTAAAAAAGCGGTTTCAGAGCTTCTCTTAAAAGTGGAAAATGTTAGCAATAAAAAAGCTAATTATATGCTCTCTCTTTCACGCGCGAAATTGATGGCTCCTGTCCCCAAACCCCGTACTATTTACTGCCTTGCCAGAAATTATTCTGAGCATATCCTTGAATTCCATGAAAGAGTTGTAGAACAGGATAAAATGGTTCCCCCCATATTCATTAAACCGCAAACATGTGTCACCGGTCCGGGAGGGCCTGTCATTTTGCCGAAAAATGGTAGGCAAATCGATTGGGAAGCTGAGCTGGCTGTAGTTATCGGAAAAAAAACAAAATATGTTTCCGTGGAAAGAGCTTTAAATCACGTATTCGGTTATACATGCATGCTGGATATTTCAGAGCGGGGATTGAAAATTCGGGATAGGACTGAAGACAGGGGCAGGGACAAATTTTTTGACTGGCTGAATGGGAAATGGATGGATACGTTCGCGCCACAAGGCCCGTGGATTGTAACAAAAGATGAAATTGGAGATCCACAAAGTCTCAATATTAACCTTTCTGTAAACGGAATTGAAAAACAAAATGCCGGCACAGAGAAGATGATTTTCCCTGTGGCGCAGATCATATCATATCTTTCTCAAATTGTGACTCTTTTGCCCGGGGACATTATCAGTACCGGCACACCATCCGGTGTGGGCGCGACTCAAGGGACCTTCCTTAAGCATGGCGATTTAATAGATATGAATATTGAGAAAATCGGTTGTTTAAAAGTGAAGGTTAGATAACTTTTTTTTAATGATCAATTTGTAACTACGAAGCCACGCTCAGCGGTACGAAGAACACGAAGGAAAAATTTTAAATACTAAGAAAAATGAAAACACTATTTTTTCTTGACAAGGTTACTGCCAGAGATTAAGGTATAAAAAATTTCTTAGGCGCGTAGCTCAGGGGTAGAGCACTTGCTTGACGTGCAAGGGGTCGGCGGTTCGAAACCGCCCGTGCCTATTTTTTTTCAATGGGTTAGGTTTAACAGGTTTCCTGTGATCGTCAATTATTATTAAATTATTATTATTTGGGGTTGCAGTTCTCAGCATTGTTAGCCCTAAACTATTTGCTGCACTCCAGACTTCTTTATCTGCCAAATGCGAATATCTCATTAATCCAAAAACAAAATCGACACCCGTTATCATTATTAGCAGTGATACACACATAGGAACCCGAAATAGAATCTTTCAGCTGGAGCGGAGGATTTCATAACAAAACCTTTTGAGAGTAAAGATATTATACCAAGAATTAGAAGGTTTTTGTGAGCTAGTAAATAATCCCTTATAATATCTCTTACCAGAAGTAATCTGTGAATAATTTTACTCGCGTTTTACAATAGGGATCTTCACTCTCAGCCGCATAACTTAGCGTTTCCTTAATTTTTTTAACATTTGGTCCCAATCTATGCTTTTAACATCTTCAGTAGCAATTGGTGGCATATTTTCATATTTCTTTTTTTCTTCATAATTTATAAATTCTCCATTGGCATCCTTGGTATCTCTTTTTTCTCTTCCTGTTTTCTTCATGATATTGCAAATGGCTATCAGAGTATCAATGGTTTCTTGATGCAGTTTCAATGCATTTAATAATCGTTTTTCATTCATCTCTAAATTACTCTTTAAATTTGCCGGTGCATCATTTGAGCTCTGGTCGTTACGAGGATCATCTACTGACTGAGTATTTTCCCTGTGAGGTTCCTTAATATTGGTTTTCTTTTTAAACCAACGATATTTCATGCCTAATCCTCAATAGCAAAAAAGGAGAAAGGGGAGAGGTGGAGGAAAAAGAATTTTCTCATATTCTCCCCTTCCTATCTCCTTAATCTTTATTTGAAATTAAAAATCTTTAAAATCGCCGTCATCCATTGGAATTACTTCATCCGGCCTTACTGTTTTTACCGCTTTGGAGGCAGGATGCTTAGCTTTTTGCAAAACTTTTGTTTTAGCCGGTGCTTTATGTATTGCTTTATGAGAAACCGCCTGCTGCTTCCGGCCACTGCCTGCAGGCATTTCTTTGCTTCCACTTATTATTTTATTTAAGCCATCAATGGTTGTTTTTAGAGTTTCTGCCTGCGCCGACATTTCTTCGGATGCTGCGGCTGACTCCTCGGCTGTAGAAGCGTTCTGCTGAGTGACCTGATCCATCTGGTTGACCGCTTTATTGACCTGGATTATGCCTTCAGACTGCTCAATGCTGCCAGCGGATATTTCAGCAACCAAATTGCCTCCTTTTTTTACACTCTCAGAAATTTTATTAAGTGCGGTGGCTACTTCGTTCACAATGACGCTGCCTTCATCAGATTTGCTGATTGAAGTTTCTATGAGCCCTGCGGTATCCTTGGCGGCTGTGGCGCTTCGCTGGGCCAAATTTCGTACCTCTTCCGCGACTACGGCAAAACCTTTGCCGGCCTCTCCGGCCCGGGCTGCTTCCACCGCGGCATTAAGAGCTAGTAGGTTTGTTTGAAAAGCTATCTCTTCGATAGTTTTGATGATTTTACCCATCTCATCGGAAGAATTTTTGATCGATTCCATCGATTTCACCATCCGCTCCATGGAAGCAACACCGCTACCAACCGTCACTTCGCTTTCTTTCATCAGGCTGTTGGCCGTATCGGCACTGTCGGCATTTTTCTTGGTCATGCTGGTAATTTGTTCCAGCGAAGCAGATGTCTCTTCCAGCGAACTGGCCTGTTCTGTAGCTCCGCTGGCCAGAGTTTGTGAAGCACTGCTAACCTCACCAGCTGCATCGTTCACCTCATTAGCGCCTTGAGTCATCTCATCGGTAATTACTTCAATCGGTTTAATGACACTTCTGCGGATAAGCAAAGTGACGAGTACACAGGCAAGCACCACTATTAGTAAGGTTAGTCCAGCAGCTTTCATTTGAATACCGGTTGCTGCTGCGTCCACTGGTTTAAGGTCCATAATGATCTGAAAAGCTCCATGCATGTCGCCCACAGCTTTGTTATCTTTCTTGAACCCAACTGGATCAAGATTGGTGTTCGGCCGTGCCGGATCGTCATTGGAATTACCATGGCAGACCAGACATCCCTTGGTCAATTTTACAGCCCGGAAATAACGTAAACTGTTAGTTTCTTTATCTACTCCTGAAATTTCTCCGCTGCTACCGGCCTGTAGCTTTTGCAACAATTCTTTCTCAGTAGCAGTTACAGGCTTGTAATCCGGATTGCGCGCGTTAAACCGGGTCGGCTTGAACTGAAAATGGCTCTCTTCGGCTCCCTCTAATGCAGCGTTGAAGGCCGATACTACCGGTATTGTGTTATAATAAGTGGATCCGCGCAATGCTTTAAAAAACTGTGGTGATCCAACAGGAATACCTTTGAGTGCTTTCGCCGCTTCGGCTAATAGCTCCTCTGACTTAAAAGCATTGCGAGAATTTAATTGACCGGTGGCCACCCGTGCATTTTCCGCCATCCTACCGATTGCCCGGGCTTTGAAAAAAAGTTCGCTCATAACATCCTTCCGGTAATCCCGGGTAAATATTATTGCCAAACTAACGGTAGCTACGACCAGTGCAACTGCCACCAAAACCACTATTTTCCCTGATAAACTTAAGTTTTTAAACACTAATTATCCCCCCTTTTTTTTGATTTATTAATAATATCGATTTCTCCATCCAATTGTGTTCACTTCTTCGTTCAGAATGTTTCTTTAATATTTTTGCCAACTCTAGGATGGCACTGAGCGCAAACTTGAAGAACTTTTGTTCGATTCAAAAAGAAAATCTCTTTTTCATTTTTTTTAAGGTGAACTATGTGGCATTTTATGCATAGTACCGGCAGAGAGCCCTGGTGCGAGCTTAAGTTGTGAAAATTACTTCCCCTTTTATATCTTTGGTGACAAATCCTACAGTTTATGTTCTGAAAATCGTGATTTAAGCCTTCCGGTTCAACAAACCTACCAATAAAATACTTGCCGGTATTTTTTAATTCTTCATAGGTAATAATAAGCTTCCCCTTAAGGTCGATTCCACGATGGCAGTCTATACAATCCATTTTTTCTACTCTGTGCCGACCGGCTAAGTTTAGCGGCGGATCAGTTAGAAAATCAGAAAACTTTTTGCTGTGCATGGGCTGATTGCTACTGATATGACAGGAGCGGCAAAAGTCCCTATCAGCTTTGAGTTGTGCGGTTAAAATACTCATTACCAAACTGGATGTAACTATTAAGCTCAGTCCATATAAAATTATTTTTTTCTTATATTTATAAATTAGTGGATATTTCCCATTTACAATAATCTGAAACCTATTTCCATACGAATTATATCCATGATTCACTTATCAAGCAAATAAGTTAACGATCAAACACCGCTAAAGAGACAGATTGAAGCAACAGACAGACAAATTAACAAGTTTATGTGCTATGTCATTCATTATTACTGTGCGCCTCTTGCATTTACAAATAAACCATATTTTTTATCTTCTTTTTCTGCCTCAGGTATTTTTAGATTATACTCATCAGACCACTTTATTAGAGGCACAGCTTTTCCCTTCCATAAGAAACTTGGTATATCATCTTAAGATGCAATAGAGAAGAGAAAGTTGCAACTTTATTGAGTGGATTTGTTAATAAAAATACTTGAAATGGAATAGGTGTGAAAACTTTTATTCCATAGAAACTGCAGGAGTATGCTAATAGAGGCTAAGTAATTTATTTGAATCCTCCTTAAATAAGCAGAGTCTTACCAATTAACGGTGTATAACCGTTTTATGAATTTCCTTCTTTTTAAATGCAAGGGTTACAGGCATAAGCCACCTGTAGCCCTTTTTTTAATCTTCTACGATATTATCTTTAAAAAAATTTCCTGAATCCTCTGAATTCGTTCTCATCATTATTGTCCGATCTCTTAACTTCTCTTTTTGCAAATCAGTTAAAACGCGTAGTTTTCTAAAACTGATATTTTTCTTGACTGTTTCATAGGTTTTAGAAACAATATTTTCATCAGAATCCAGACCGGTATCAATCTGCTCGTATCCTGCTTTCTCACACTTATTCCAAATCTTTTTACTGCAGCTATAGATGGTAGCTGTTTCCTCATTTTCATTGAAGCTGATAATGGTTTCTTTTTCCTGCTTAGTTAGCTTCATACTCCCCCATTTCCTTCAAAAATCCCTTATAATTACAAGAGATTTCAGTACTGAAATATTTAAATAGGTAAATGTATAGCCCTTTATGATTCACAGCGAAAAATTAGTATTAAATTATTATTATTTTCCATTCAAAATGGTATAAAATCAGATGAAACTGTATAAGTCGAAGCACATCGACAATATAAGAGTTTACATTTTGAAATCAAAGAGTTAAGCTATTTTCAATAAGTTACGGAGGTTCTTTTTTTTGTGGGAGTAATTCATTGACGTGCAAGGGGTCGGCGGTTCGAAACCGCCCGTGCCAATTTTTTTCTCTCAATAAATCAAATACTTACTTTTTAAACCTTGTCTCTTATTGTCTCTGAGTAATTCCTGGATAATTAATAAACGCTGAGTTTAATGGTTCTTTATAGTATTACAATGTAAAAACTTTTTTTTGGCACTGTTCAGCTATTTCTTTTTTTTGCAGCGGCTTATGCAAAGCTTAGTGCCTTATAGATAGCTCGGAATTCTTTTCGTTTATTTTCCAGGGCAGTAGCCCTATTTGATTTCGGCAAAGCTGAGCTTAGCTCTGCTATCCATGGCCTCAACCCTTCGGGTGGCTTTTCTTCGGCAACCGTCCAATTAGCTCCGCAGATTCGCCCAAAGGAGAGTAGCTGCGAAGACTTGAATTCGGTTTTCCATGCTGAAAGTGTTTAGCGATTGCATTCACATGTGGTTGCGGCAGCTTGCAGCTTTAAGATTAAAAATTAAAGGGACAAAATTTTGGCAAATGACAAAAACCCGATTGCTAATCCCGGTATAGTCCTCCGGGAGGAATTTGATGACTGGGCCGTTCTTTTTGATCCGGATTCCGGCGATGCCTTTGGGCTCAACCCGGTTAGCGTATTTATATGGAAGCTCCTGGATGGTGCACACAATGATAAGGATATCCTGGAAAAGTTGCGCGAAAACTGCAAAAACGTTCCTGAAGAAGCAGAAGGTGATATCAGAAAATTCATAAATGACCTTATAGAGAGAGGGTTTGCAGGCTACGAAACAACTGTCGGAGAAAAGAAATTAGTGATGGATGATAAAAAACTCACATATGAAAAACCGACTCTCGTTATACTGGGGGCGTCCGATTCGGAAGTACCGGGGACATCTGACAATGCCGAACCAAAGGACAGCGCAATGTGTGACGTGGGTCAGGCAGCTAGTTATCTATGCGGTCTCGGATTCTCCCCGGCTTTGCTATGTGGAGAAGGTGCTGGTGATGAGGGCTGAACGATGTAGTGGAGCAATTTAATTATAGATTGGTTCAACACGTTTTATTAGTTATGTTGGTTAAATTGGTATTATTTGTTCAACTGTTTTTTTTTGCCAGTCGAACTAATTTAACTAATTGAACCGATTAGTGAAATCTAAAATGAGAATAATGAGAACACCCAAATCTGTGGATTTGGATATTACGAACCGATGTAACCTCCGGTGTAAATACTGCTTTCATTTCAGCAGTGCTGGTGATGTTGGCATCGACCTGCCTAAAGAGGAGTGGCTTCAGTTTTTCGAAGAATTAAACCGCTGTGCTGTAATGGAAGTTTGTCTCTCTGGAGGGGAACCTTTTTGTCGGGAAGATTTGAAGGAGCTTATAGATGGAATCACCAGGAATCGGATGCGATTTTCTATCCTGAGTAATGGAACACTGATTACCGATGATACAGCAGCCTATCTGGCCTCCAGCGGCCGGTGTAATTCAGTGCAGGTCTCTATTGACGGCTCCGGGGCAGAACCTCATGATACGTGCAGGGGAGATGGAAATTTTCTGAAGGCGATGGCAGGGATAAATAATCTCAAGAAACATAATGTTTCCGTTGCTGTCAGAATTACTATTCATAAACATAATGTGTGGGACCTTGAAGAAGTTGCCGGGTTCTTATTGGATGAGATAGGTCTCCCTTGTTTTTCCACAAACACGGCCTCTTATTTCGGACTTTGCGCGAAAAATGCAGCTCAGGTGCAGCTCACAGTAGAAGAACGTTCCGTTGCTATGGAGACTTTGCTTAGACTGAATAAAAAATACAATGGCCGTATAAACGCGGCAGCGGGACCTCTGGCAGAGGGAAGGACCTGGTGCAGGATGGAAAAGGCAAGGCTATCTGAAGACGATTGTCACTCTGGCAGGGGACGCCTTACAGGCTGCGGCTGCCCTATGAGCAAAATCGCCATACGTTCGGATGGCGCGATTGTTCCATGCAACATGCTAAGTCATATAAAATTGGGCCAGATAAATCGTGAAAATCTTCAGGATGTGTGGCTTAATCATCCGGAAATGAAAAAATTAAGGACACGGCGTAATATCCCTTTGAGCGATTTCGAGTTTTGCAATGGATGCGAATATATTAATTATTGCACCGGTAATTGTCCGGCATTGGCTTACACCATTCTAGGCAAAGTCGATCATCCCAGTCCGGACGCCTGTCTAAGGAAGTTTCTGGATGACGGGGGGAAACTGCCGGTTTCATTTTAGAGTTTAGATTTTTCATTTTGCATCTATAGAACTAAGAAACATAAATGAAAAAGAACTAGAGGAACAGATAAATTTCATTTTAGATTTGTTACTTCAGATTATTAATACACTAAACAAAGCCTATGAACGAAGAAGAACTAAAGGAACGAACAAAGCGTTTTGCCTTATGAATAATAAAGCTGGTTGACTCGTTGCCAAAAACTACAGTTGGACGAGCGATTGGCAATCAATTGGTGAGGTGTGGAACTTCAGTAGGGGCAAATTATCGTTCTGCTTGCCGAGGGAGGTCGAAAGCAGATTTTATTGCTAAATTGGGTATAGTAGTAGAAGAAGCCGATGAAAGCGAATTTTGGCTTGAGTTGTTGATTGACGGGAAAATAATAAAAAGAGAATTGGTAGAACCTCTTCTTAATGAAGCAGGAGAACTTACGGCTATTTTTATTAGCTCGGTAAATACTGCAAAAAAGCGTAATAGATAAATGAAATGAAAAATGAAAAATCTAAAGCCTAAAATGAAATTAAACCAGATCTACTTCTATCTCACCGAAGGATGCAACCTTGCCTGTCGCCATTGCTGGATGGCTCCGAAATTTCAGACAAAGAAAACCATCTACCCGGCGCTGGAATTAGGTCTGTTCCGGTCTATCATTGAGCAGGCCCAGCTGCTTGGCCTTTCCGGCGTCAAGTTAACAGGTGGTGAGCCGCTGATGCATCCGGAAATAGATGATATTTTAGATCATATCCGGCTGGAAAATCTCCGCCTCACCGTAGAAACCAACGGCCTTCTTTGTACACCAGGGCTGGCCAAAAAAATAAAAGCATGCAAAAAACCATTTGTATCGGTTAGCCTGGATGCTGCGAATGCCAATATACACGAATGGATCAGGGGTGTGGAGGGTTCTTTTGAGGATGCGAAGGAAGGAATCAGAAATCTAGTAAAAGCCGGAATAAAACCCCAGATTATTTTATCAGTTATGCGTTGCAACAAGGATCAAATGGAAACTGTCGTACGGCTTGCAGAATCTCTTGGCGCTGGTTCGGTGAAGTTTAATCTTGTTCAGCCAATCGAGAGGGGCGTGAAGATGCGTAAGGCTGGAGAGACTTTAACTATAGATGAGTTAATTAGATTAGGGCGGTGGGTGGAAACCACCCTTTCAGACTCAACAAATTTAAGACTTATTTATCACCACCCTCCTGCTTTTCGTCCTCTGGGAAAGATGTTTGGTAATAACAGAGTCGGGAATGGAGCTTGCGGAATTAAGGGGATTTTAGGTGTCCTGGCAAACGGCTCTTATGCTCTTTGCGGTATAGGTGAGTCGGTTCAGGAACTTATTTTCGGGCATGCCGCTAAAGATCGGCTTGAGGATGTTTGGAACAACACGCCCGTTCTTCAGGAAATTCGTGAGGGTCTGCCTGACGGATTGGAGGGTATCTGCGGCGATTGTCTTATGAAGAGCCGTTGTTTAGGAAGCTGTGTGGCCCAAAACTATTATCTCAACAAGAATCTCTTTGCCCCTTTTTGGTATTGTGAGGAAGCGAGCGCCCTGGGGCTTTTTCCGGAAAGCCGGCTGCGACCAACAGCCAATAATTGCAGATTGATGGTTTAAGATTTTAGATTTGTGAAAGCTGTTTTCATTTAAGATTAATGGAATTAATAAATATGAACTGAAAAAAATCTAAAATCTTAAAGATTTTTCCTTAAATCAAAAATCTAAAATCCAATGATGGTTATTAGAAAATGCTTGGAAAACAGATCAAAGAATTGCGATTGAGAAGTGAAATATCTCTGGAAGAACTTGCTCAGGAATCAGGTCTTTCAATGGACGCCCTGGGGCAAATTGAGGAAGACAACATAGAGCATCTTGAGGATTCCAAGCTTCTCCAAATTGCCGATAGTCTCCGCTTAAAAAGCGCTCATGATTTTGCCTGTTTGATGAAAACTAATAAAGCCTTTAGAAGATTCCATGCCTACGTTGTCGGACTCCCTAAAACAGGAACAGTATCCCTGGCTGGACTTTTCGGAAACTATCGTTCTTTCCATGAATTTCAGCAAAGGGAAACACATAAAATGATAATTGAACTAAATCAGGGACAGGTTTCAAAAAGGGAATTTTCTCAATTCATCAGGAAACGGGATTTTTGGGCCGGATTCCTGGAAATGGATGCCGCGCATTTTAATCGCCATTATATTGATATTCTCGCTGAAGAATTTCCAAATGCTAAATTTTTATGCCTTATACGTGACTGTTATTCCTGGGTGAATTCTTGCGTTAACTACTACACCCATCCTGAAAAAGAAGCCTTGCAGTCATCTGAACTTCCCAACGGAATGCCTTTCGACTTGCCCATGGGGGCAAGTAGCGAAAAAGAGGAACTGGTAATTAATTTTCAAAAATATATTGATGTCCCTCTTATGTTTTGGACAACAGAATATAAAAAGATGTTTGAAAAACTTCCTCCAGACAGGTCTATGATTGTTAAAACAGACGAAATTTCCGGTAAAGCGGAAGAGATAGCCCGGATTTTGAATGTATCCTATAATTCTTTAATTACAGAGCAGTCTCATCTCAATAAAGCAGAGTATGGGGTTGATGTCCTTCGTAGTTTGGATAAAGGTTTCCTGGAAGCTAAGTTCAAGGAGCATTGTTCTGATTTGATGGAAAAATTTTTTCCAGGTTATTCTCTTCAGGATTATTTTAAAGGACAAAATTTGTCTCGATGAAATGAAAGGAATTTTAAAGAATCTGTAGATGAAAATTCGTACTCATTTTTATACGTCAACTATATTAAGCGGTGGTTTATATGCTGTTACTCGATCCCCGCAAATTGCGCTTTCTTGTTTTCTCAGTGGTATATTTATTGATATTGACCATGTTTTCGATTTTTTAATTTTCTCAGGAGAAAAATTTTCTATCAAGAAGATGATCTCATGGTGCAATGAATCAAGATGGGAAAAGATTGTGCTGATTTTTCATTCTTATGAAGTATTAATTTTTTTAAGTTTTATTATGTACTATTTTCCAGACAACATATTGATGGGTATTTTGCTGGGAGGCGGTCTGCATCTCGTGCTGGATCAAATAGGAAATTGCTTTTTCGGAAAGCGGTTTAGGGTCTCCCCCTGGTTTTATTTTTTGATTTTTAGGATTTTTTCAGGTTTTCGAAAAGAAAAACTGCTCAGGCAAAACCTGACTCTCCAATCTCTATAGTTGTAATCCATTGACAAAAGGATACCATTTAGATATTTTAATATTGAAATGACTGATAATGAATTGGAAAAATTAAGGCATAGCACAGCGCACGTAATGGCTCAGGCTGTGAAAAGGCTCTACCCTGAAACACAGGTTACCATAGGACCGGCGATTGAAGATGGTTTCTATTATGACTTTGACAGGGATGAATCTTTCAAACCCGAAGACCTTCAAAAAATAGAAAGAGTCATACATGAAATTATTAAAGAAAATCTTCCGGTCGCGCGGTCTGAACTGAGCAAGAAAGAGGCCCTTAAGTTTTTTGAGAAAAAAGGAGAAAAGTATAAGCAGGAATTGATTAATGAAATTGAGGATGAAAAAGTCAGCATTTACACACAGGGTGAATTTGCGGACCTTTGCCGTGGTCCTCATGTTGGTTCCACAGGAGATATAAAGTCCTTTAAACTGTTGAGTGTTGCTGGTTCATACTGGCGAGGGGATGAAAAGAATAAGATGCTGCAGCGCATCTATGGAACCGCTTTTTATTCCCGGAAAGATTTAAAGGAATACTTAAACAGGCTAGAGGAAGCAAAAAAAAGAGACCATCGGAAATTAGGAAAAGAACTGGACCTTTTTCATGTTGATGAAGAAATTGGATCTGGCTTAATTTTGTGGCATCCAAAAGGAGCGTTGGTTAGAGCCATTATCGAAGACTTCTGGAGAAAAGAGCATTATAAAAATGGATACGATATACTTTATTCTCCTCATATTGCCCGTGCGCATCTCTGGGAAACCAGCGAACATCTCAAGTTTTATAAAGAGAACATGTATTCCCCTATGGATATAGATGGAACGGATTACATCGTTAAACCGATGAATTGCCCGTTTCACATCAAAATATATAACAGTAAATTGAGGAGCTACCGGGATCTACCTTTCCGATGGGCCGAGTTAGGTACGGTTTACCGTTACGAAAAGACAGGGGTGTTGCATGGACTCCTGCGGGTAAGGGGTTTTACTCAGGATGACGCGCATATATTTTGTCGGCCCGATCAACTATCTGAGGAAATTTCCAGAGCGCTGGACTTTACCATTTTTATTTTACGCTCTTTTGGTTTCGAAGAGTATCAAATATACCTCAGCACAAAGCCCGATAAATTTGTAGGATCTGAAGAATCCTGGGAAAAAGCTACGACAGCGTTAAAAGGCGCTTTAGATAAATCAGGAATGACTTATGATATTGATCCGGGTGAGGGCGTGTTTTATGGTCCAAAAATCGATATAAAAATCAAAGACAGTCTCGGAAGGGCATGGCAGTGTTCTACCATTCAGGTGGATTTTAATTTGCCGGAAAGGTTTAAAATAAGCTATATTGGGGAAGACGGGCAGCCGCATCAGCCTATTATGATACACAGGGCATTAATGGGATCTCTGGAGCGTTTTTTTGGCTGCCTCATAGAACACTACGCTGGAGCGTTTCCAAACTGGTTGGCGCCTGTCCAGGTAAGAATTCTTACTATTACCGACGACCATATTAAATATGCGGAAGAGATAGCAGCGTTTTTGAAAAAAGATGGGATCCGGGTTGAATTGGATTCAAGGAACGAAAAGGTCGGTTTTAAAATCCGCGAAGCCCAGACAAGTAAAATCCCTTATATGCTGGTTATTGGCGAAAAAGAAATAAATGATAAAACGGTAGCTGTTAGAAAGCGAAAAGAGAAAAAAACTGAAGTTATGAACTCTGAAAGTTTCTTAAGTAAATTAAATGAGGAAATTATTTCAAAAAAATAGTATAATGTGGCACCTCAGATATTGTCTTTAAAGGAAAGGGGAGGTGATATTTCATAAAAAAATTTTTACGAATTAATCAACGGATAAGAATCCAGGAAGTTAGGGTTATAGATGATTCTGGAGAACAGCTTGGTATTTTGCCGACAAGGAAAGCCATCGACCTGGCCAAAGAAAAGGAGTTGGATCTTGTAGAAGTAGCGCCGGGAGAAAAACCCCCTGTCTGCAAAATAATGGACTATGGGAAATATAGATATAAACTCAACAAAAAGGCGCACGAAGCTAAAAGAAAACAGAAAATTGTCCATCTAAAAGAGGTAAAGATAAGACCAAAAACAGAAGAACATGACTACCAGTTTAAACTAAAACATGTAAACCGATTTCTTGCCGATGGTGATAAAGCAAAAATTACAATGATGTTCAGGGGACGGGAAATCGTGCATTTATCAATTGGACAAGCCATACTGGAAAGAATGGTGGAGGAAACTAAAGAAGTAGCGGATGTAGAGCAATTCCCGAAAAGGGAAGGGCGAAATATGACATTAATACTGACTCCGAAAGCAAAATAGAAAGGTTTTTGAAATGCCAAAATTGAAAACAAACAGAGGTGCGGCTAAGCGATTTAAGACTACCGGAAGCGGAAAAATTAAAAGATCAAAAGCTTACTTGCGGCACATTCTCACCTCAAAAACAACAAAGCAAAAAAGAAACTTGAGGGCGGGAAGCACAATATCCAAAGTAGACTCTCCTCGTGTTAAAAGAATGTTAGCTGGCAATTAAACTGAACGAAAATATAACATTTAATTATTACGACGGACCATATAAAATTTTTATAAATTTATAGGAGACTGAACTAATGCCAAGAGCAACAAGCGGGCCTGTTACCAGGAACAGGAGAAAGAAAGTACTTAAACAGGCCAAAGGCTTTAAGGGAACCAAGAGTAAGCAGTTTAAAAAGGCAAAAGAAACTTTAGAGAGAGCATTAAAATATGCATACAGAGATCGCAGGGTAAAAAAACGTGAATTCAGAAAATTATGGATTATTCGCCTTAACGCTGCGGTCAGGGCTGACGGATTGACATACTCCAGGTTTATCGTCGGTTTAAAAAAAGCTAATATTAATCTGGACAGAAAAATTTTAGCTGATCTCGCTGTTAATGAACCGGAAGCTTTTAAAGCAATTACAGAAAAAGCCAAAGAAGAACTGGCAAAAGCGTCTTGAAAAAGAAATATACCGGAATAAAAAGATAAAAACTGCCTGCCTCATAGGATTAGACCTTTAAGTCTATACATCCTTTTTCGCTGCCCACGGATTTATAAAGATGGATTTTGGATTTTATTTGGAAATTTCTGTTTGGAATTTCGCATTTTTTTTGGCTGCGGCCCTCTGCCATTACGTGTTAATCTGTGAGTAAAAAAAATAACCCGCTTATGTGGTTAATTTCCCCATGAATAACCGGTTAATTAATATAAAAGAAGAAGCGTTAAATCTATTATCATCTGTTAAAGATGAAAAAGACTTAAACGATCTACGGGTAAAATATTTAGGAAAAAAAGGGGTTATTACCCTCTCTCTTAAGAAAGTGGGTTCCCTCTCTTCTGAAGAAAGACCGGAGTTTGGCCGGCAGGTTAATGAAGTAAAAAAAATTTTGGAAGAGGGTATTAATGCTAAAAAGGATGAACTAAAAAAGAAAACGTCTTTAGATGAGGAGAAAGATTTCTTCGATCCTACTCTGCCAGGGAAAAGACCGGCAAGAGGTACTCTCCATCCAATTACTCAGGTAATGGATGAAGTTATCAGTATTTTTACATTTATGGGTTTTGAGGTTGCTGAAGGCCCGGAAATAGAATCGGATTACTATAACTTTGAGGCGTTAAATATTCCTAAGGACCATCCTGCCAGAGATATGCAGGATACTTTTTATATAACAGATGATGTTGTGCTGAGGACCCATACCTCACCTGTTCAGATACGAACAATGGAAAAAGAATCACCTCCCGTAAGAATTATTGCCCCGGGGAGGGTCTATCGCTGCGATTCCGATATTTCTCATACTCCCATGTTTCACCAGGTCGAAGGGCTATTTGTGGATGAAGGAGTGTCTTTTGCTCACTTAAAAGGTATTCTACAAATTTTTGCTCATGAAGTATTTGGAAAGAACGCATCTCTGCGGTTTCGGCCTTCTTTTTTCCCTTTTACAGAACCAAGCGCTGAGGTTGATGTGCAGTGTGTTTTATGCAAAGGCAAAGGATGCAGGCTCTGCTCAAATAGCGGCTGGCTGGAAATTTTAGGCGCCGGCATGGTTGATCCTGAAGTTTTTAAAGCCGTTAATTATGATTCGGAGAAATGGACAGGGTTTGCCTTTGGAATGGGAATAGAAAGAATTGCCATGCTAAAATACGGTATTGACGATATCCGCTTGTTTTTTGAAAATGACCTCCGCTTTTTAAAGCAATTCTAAAAAAAATGTCTAATGTTTTTATCGGTATTGGATCAAATCTGAGGAACGCAAAAGAAAATTGTTTGCGGGGTATTAACGAATTAAAAGAATCAAATGAAATAGAGATAATTCATTGCTCTTCTTTTTATAAAACAGAACCTGTTGGAGGACCGGGACAAGACTGGTTTATTAATTGTGTGGTGAAAGCGAAAACCTCACTTTCACCGGAAAATCTTCTGTTCTACTTGAAGAATATGGAAACTAAAATGGGACGGGTTCATTCGGTTAAGTGGGGACCAAGAGTAATTGATTATGATATTCTTTTTATTGACAATAAAATAATTGATACATCTAATTTAAAGATTCCTCACCCATTAAATCATGAGCGGCGGTTTGTTTTAGAGCCGATGGGTGAGATTGCGCCTGACCTGATTCATCCTGTACTAAAGAAAAGTATTAATGAACTGAAAAAAAGTATATTATGTGATAATCAGAGAGTAGAACTTTGTAATACTTAGTTCGTTTCGGACGCGGCGAAAATAACTTTGTGGCTAAAAACCCTCATAAAAAAACTATTTAAAAGTAACGGAATATGATAGACAATAGATATATAGCTGTTGAAGGACCTATTGGTGTTGGTAAAACAAGCCTGTCCGAAAAGCTGAGTGAATGTTTTAATGCCGAACTGGTTCTGGAAAAATCAAATGATAATCCATTTCTAAAAGATTTTTACCGGGATAAAGATAGATACGGTTTTCAAACACAAACCTTCTTCCTTTTGAACCGGTACTCACAATTGCTCGAATTAGCCCAACGTAGTTTGTTTCACGATGGAACTGTTTGTGATTATGTATTTCAAAAAGACATGTTGTTTGCTTCCTTGAATTTAAATAAAGATGAATTTTCTTTGTACGAAAATTTTTTTAACTTGTTAAAACCAAAAATTCCAGCTCCCGATCTGGTAATTTTTCTTCAAGCAGGAACAGATGTCTTAATGAACAGAATTCGTAAGAGAGGTAGGGATTTTGAAAAAAATATGTCCTTTGAATATTTAGAAGAAGTAAATAGAGCGTATAATAATTTTTTTTTCCACTATTTGGAATCACCCCTGCTTGTCATTAATACTGCGGATATTGACTTTGTCGATGACAATAAAGCGTTTGATGACTTAGTCCAGAAAATTTACCATCATCGGGCGGGAATACAATACTACGTGCCTGCAGGTGCAAAATAATGATTACAGTTAACGATATTTTACAAAAGAAGAGAGAAAAGAAGAAGATCACGGCTTTAACAGCTTATGATTACCCCTTTGCAAAGATTTTGGATGAAGCGGGTGTCGATGTCATTCTGGTTGGCGATTCATTAGGAAACGTCATTCTGGGGTATGAAAATACATTGCCTGTCACGATGGATGAAATGATTCATCACGCGAAAGCTGCAGGCAAAGCTGTGAAGAACGCGTTGTTAATCGGAGATATGCCTTTTATGTCCTACCAGGCTTCCCATAGACGCTGCATGGAAAATGCCGGGAGGTTTATTAAAGAAGCAGGTGTTAAAGCTGTCAAGCTTGAGGGAGGAAAGGGTGTTACGGAAAAAATAGAAGCCCTGATTGATATGGGAATTCCTGTAATGGGCCATGTTGGGCTCACTCCTCAATCAATCCATAAATTTGGTGGTTACAAAGTT